>ERZ773057.1-NODE-1-length-279226-cov-7.234226_pt1 | contig 279226 bp, 254 predicted proteins | sample MGYA00580629_ERZ773057 | MGnify/ENA primary metagenome ERZ773057 (study PRJEB29015, sample SAMEA2738143) | human oral metagenome | biome: human oral; feature: human-associated habitat; material: saliva | place: China | collected 2163 ...
AGGGATAAACGCTGAAAGCATCTAAGCGTGAAGCCCGTCCCGAGATGAAGTATCTGTTCGAAAGAACTAAGACACCTTGAAGAACACGAGGTAGATAGGGTAGAGGCAGAAGTGCTGCAAGGCATGGAGCTGACTACTACTAATCTGTCGAAGACTTAACTTAGAGAAAGCGAACCAAGGATCCAGTTTCTTCTGTATAGTTTTGAGTGTGCAGGCAATGCATACGAGAAAGATCCAGTGGCGATAGCTGTGTGGAACCACCTGTACCCATGCCGAACACAGAAGTTAAGCACATACACGCCGAAAGTACTTGTCTGGCGACGGACTGGGAGGATAGGGAGCTGCTGGTTAGAGCCTTACATTTGTAAGGCTCTTATTTTTTGTTGCTCGTTTACTTTTGATTTATATGAGCTTTGTATTTAACCGGAAACGGATAATTACATCACGCTTTCAGCAACTGAGGAAAAGCTTGAAATAGCATGCTCTCTTCCAGATGGAACGGAGATTGATCGCAATTTGCTTAAGAAATAAGTCTTTGGCAAAAGCTGCATGATGTCACAAAGAAAAGGCTTGACAAAAGAGAAAGTTTTCCGTATACTGCATACGTATGATATTCCTCGATAGCTCAGTCGGTAGAGCACCTGACTGTTAATCAGGCTGTCGCAGGTTCGAGTCCTGCTCGAGGAGCCATTGAAAACAGAGAAGCCGCCGCTATTGGTGGCTTCTTTTTATTACCGAAAAGAATGATGAAATGAGATAAGGGGACAAAGATGGAGGTAAAGATTGAGGATGACTTTGATCTTGTAAAGATTGCAGCAAGTGGACAATGCTTTCGTATGCGACAGATAGAAAATCACGCAGGCTATGAGGTCATCTCTAAGAGCCATGTCCTTCATATTTTAGAAAAATCACCTCGTATTTTTTCTATAGATGCCACTCAGGAAGACTGGAAGTCTTTCTGGATACCATATTTTGACCTTACACGAAATTATGAAAAGCTACGGGCAGGCGTTCCTAAAGGCGATTTTTTAGAAAAGGCTGCAAAATTCTCGCGTGGTATCCGTATTCTTAAGCAAGATCCTTTTGAAACACTTATTACATTTATCCTCTCTCAGCGAAAGAGTATTCCCGCTATTCGTGCGGCTGTAGAGCGGCTGGCACGTGCTTATGGCAAGGCGATTGATGAAGAGCTCTATGCCTTTCCAACACCGATAGATCTGGCAAGAGCAAATGAAGATAAACTCCGTGCGGAAAAGCTCGGTTATCGTGCACCCTATGTACTTGATGCTGCAAAACGCGTTGCAGAAGGAAAACTCGACTTTGTAGCAGCAGAGAAGTTTGATGATAGGATGCTCCTTGAAAAATTAATGGAAGTGAAGGGCGTAGGCATCAAGGTCGCTACCTGTGTTGCACTTTTTGCTTATGCTCGATTCGCACTTGCTCCAATTGATACATGGATGGAAAAGATCATTCAGCAACAATATAAAGGAGAAAATCCTTTTGTAAGATTTGGTAACGCAGCGGGTATCTTGCAGCAGTATGCATTTTTCTATGCAATTATGCATAAAGATGAATTTTAAGAAACGCAGTTAGGAGAAACTTATGTCGGATAAAGATCTTGAGCAACGGCTTTTACAGTTGTTTTATGAACTTCATAAACATCCTGAGCTTTCGTATGAGGAAGTTGAAACCACAAAACGCTTGCGTGCTGTACTTAACGAAGCTGGCATTAAAATTCTCGATCTGCCTCTAAAAACAGGACTGGTAGCAGAAATCGGGGCAGGAAAGCCTGTTGTTGCGCTCCGCACAGATATTGACGGACTTCCCGTCCATGAAAAAACAGGACTGCCATATGCTTCAGAAGAAGAAGGAAAAATGCATGCCTGTGGGCATGATTTCCATATGAGCATGGCAGTTGGCGCAGCCTTTCTTTTAAAAGAAAGGGAAGCAGAGATTGACGGTGCAGTGCGCATCGTCTTTCAACCGGCAGAGGAAGCCCCAGGGGGCGCATTAGACGTCATGAAGACGGGGATACTCGATGATGTTCGCGCGATTTTTGGTCTGCATGTCGTTCCCTTTGTCAAAGAAGGAACGCTCGGCATAAAAGAAGGTGCGGTAACGGCATCCGTTGATCGCTTCGAGATTGCCTTCCATGGGAGGGGAACACATGCGGCAGAGCCGGAGCGTGGACTCGACCCGATACCCGCGCTTTCTTCCTTTGTCATGACGGCACAGACGATTATTTCGCGAAGCATCAGCCCCTTTTCTTCCGCTGTTGTCAGTGTAACGCATATAGAAGCAGGAACGACATGGAATGTCATTCCCGAGACGGCATATCTCGAGGGAACAACGCGTACGCTTTCGGCAAAGGATCGAGCGCTTGTCAAAAAACGTATTTACGCATTGGCGGATAGTATAGAAAAATCTCATGGTGTTAAAACTGAAATTACATGGCATGCGGGGCCGCCGGCAACAAATAACACAGCACATTGGACAGCAGTTGCACGATCGGTTGCAGAAGAGATGCGTGTTCCCGTGGAAATTCCATCTGGCTGGATGGCAGGTGAGGATTTTGCGTACTATCAGGAAAAATTGCCAGGTCTCTTTGTCCTTGCCAGCACAGGGCCTTCTGCAGCAAATCATAACCCGAAGTTTCAAGTGAATCCGAAGACAATCTTACCGACGGCAAAATATATGGCAAAGCTGGTCGAAAAAGCACTGAAAGAAAAAGATTCTAAGACTTGTATTCAGTGTAAGCGTGTCTATGAGGCGACAGAGGAATCCGATGGTGTGCGTGTTCTCTGCGATCGTTTATGGCCGCGGGGCATCAAAAAAGAAAATCTGAAGTATGATATTTGGGCAAAGGAAATAACACCGTCCAAAGAAATACGGGAACTCTTGCATAAGGAGAAGATGCCATTTGACGGTTTTGCCGAAGCATATCGTGAAGAGCTAGAGGCGAGTGAATCTGTTGCTGCCTTTGTCAAAAAGTGTCGGGTATGGTTGAAACATGAGAATGTGACGCTTCTCTATGCAGCGAAAAATACAGAGGAGAATCATGCACTTGTCCTTCGCGCGTGGCTTTCACAGCAGGTAAAAAGGGCATAAAAATATGGTAGCAATTTTGCTACCATATTTTTGTAGAATGTGTTTTTATGCGGCTTTTTCTGCAGCTTTCTTTTCCTCTTGATCTACGACGATAGTGACCGCGGCGTCACCTGTGATATTGAGACAGGTGCGGAACATGTCGAGAATACGGTCAATGCCTGCAACGAGCGCAAGACCTTCCATCGGAAGACCGACAGACTGAATGACCATGGCGAGCATGATGAGTCCGGCACCGGGGACACCTGCCGTACCGATGGAAGCGAGCGTACCGGTAAGGACGATCATACCCATCTGTCCGAGTGTAAGGTCGATGCCATAGACATTAGCGATAAAGAGTGCGCAGACACCCATGTAAAGTGCAGTTCCGTCCATATTGATCGTTGCGCCAAGCGGCAGAACGAAGGAAGAGACATCGCGGCGAACGCCGAGTTTTTCTTGGCAGTTCTTCATGTTGATGGGAAGTGAAGCTGCCGAGGAGCATGTCGTGAACGCGATGAGCATGGCTTCACTCATGGCACGGAAGAATTGCAGCGGAGAATGTCCGCCCCAAACGCGTGCGAGTGTCGAGTAGACGACGATGGCATGAATGACACAGCCTACTGCGACACAGATAATGACGGAGAGTAAAGGCAGGAGAACGCTCGGACCATTTTTTGCGACGACGGGAAGCAAGAGGGCGAAGACACCGATCGGTGCGACGCTCATGACCATGCCGATGATTTTGTAGGAGACTTCTGCACAGGCATCAAAAACCTTGATGAGAAGCTGTGAGCGTTCGCCGCCGACTTTTAAGATGCCGATGCCGACAAAGAGCGCAAAGATAATGAGTGGTAAAATTTCAGCCTTTGCCATCGATGCAACAGGGTTTGTCGGTACCATAGCGACGAAGACCTGCATGATGGACGGCGCTTCTTTGACGTTCACAGCTTCCGTCGCCGTGAGTGTCAGTCCAAGACCTGGGTGGACAGGACCTGCGACACCAAAGCCGATGACGGTGGCGATCGCAGTGGTAAGAAGGTATAGAATGATCGTCTTCATGCCGATGCGGCCGAGTTTTGAGATGTCGCCGAGGCTTGTCATGCCGACGACAAGGGAGAAGAAAACGATCGGGACGATGATCATCTTGATAAGGTTGATGAAGATGGTTCCGATCGGCGCAATCCACCAGTCGATGAAGGGGAGTGCGTCAGGTCCAGCAATCAGTCCGATAACAACGGAGAGAATGAGGGCGAGTAGGATTTTAATAGACAGATTCATGGAGTGTATCATACCTCTTTTCTATAGTGTGACTGTCGTACACCATTGTACGAGTTTCTAACAAGATACATTTTATCGAATCTGACAACTTCTGTCCAGTAAGAGAATAAAGTTTTCCTTAGAGATACGGCTATTTCAAAAGAGCACTCTGGTCAAACGCTATGAGATAGTATATACTAATTTCACTATTTTGAGATACCCTAGGAATGAAAGCCAGAGGTGACTTTTTATTGCAGCAATCATTCGAACATAGAATCGTCTTTGACGATCGGAAGGAAGCATATGCGATCCTTGGAGAGAACGATGTTTTTTTGGATATGATTCGGGAAAACTTTGACTGTCAGATTGTGAGCCGAGGTGAAGGGGTAGAGATTCTCGGAGAGACAGAGACTGCGCATGCAGCAGCGACTGTTGTTGAAGAGCTTCGCTATCTCTATCGGCAGGGAACACGCCTTACGACGCATGAGGTGCGCTATGCGATTTCACTTGTAAAGAGTGGTAAGAGCGAGTCACTGCATGCTCTTTTTGGCGATACCATTCTCGTGACGGCACGCGGTCGCCATGTGCGCCCAAAGACGCTTGGACAGAGAAATTATCTCGAAACAATACGCCATAACGATATTACGCTTGCCATTGGGCCGGCGGGGACAGGAAAGACATATCTCGCTGTTGTCATGGCCGTGGCATCCTTCCGAAAAAAGCAAGTTCGTCGCATTATCTTGACGCGTCCTGCTGTCGAAGCAGGTGAGCGTCTCGGTTTTTTGCCAGGGGATATGCAGGACAAGGTCGATCCGTATCTGCATCCGCTCTACGATGCGTTGCGAGATATCTTAGGACTGGATACCTATCAAAAGTTTCTTGCTAAGGGCATCATAGAGATTGCACCGCTCGCTTATATGCGTGGACGTACCTTGGAAGACGCCTTCGTCATTCTCGATGAAGCGCAGAATACAACAGCAATGCAGATGAAGATGTTTTTGACGCGCTTGGGCTTCGGTTCAAAGATGGTTGTGACAGGAGACAGCAGTCAAGTGGATCTGCCGCGCGGCGTTCGCTCGGGACTTCGTGAAGCAGAAGAAGCGCTGAAGAATGTAAAGGGCGTGGGCATCTGTCGCCTTGCACCATTGGACGTCATCCGCCACGAGGTCGTGACGCGCATTGTCGAAGCATATGGAAGATATGAAGCAAAAAAGCAGGCGAAGGAGAAGATAAGTGGTAGTAAGAACCCAAATTTATCCCGAAGAAATGGCGCAGGAAATTTCAAAGACGTATGAAGAAATTGTACGATGCGCTGCAAAAAAGGTAGGCGTTCTCTATGATGTGGCGCAGGATTCCGAAGTCAGCATTACGTTGACCGATGATGTCTATATCCACGCGCTTAACAAAAAGTATCGCGGTATTGACCGTCCGACGGATGTTCTTTCCTTTGCACTGACCGAAAGTGAAGAGCCTGATTATGAGACAGAGGCGCCTGAAACACTAGGGGATCTTGTCATCTCCTTTTCACGCGCAAAGGCACAGGCGAAAGAATATGGTCACAGTGTGAAGCGCGAGATTGCATTTCTGACCGTACATGGCATGCTGCATCTCCTTGGCTACGACCATATGGAAGAAAGGGATCGCATAGAGATGGAAGAAGAGCAGCGTTATGTCATGAAATCGCTCGGCATTTCCCGTGAAGATGAGGACGATAGGCAAGATGGTGCAGAAACGGGGAAGGCGTGTAGAAAGGATAAAGCGGACACGAGAGAAAATAAGAACGATAAAGCTATAAAAAAGCCGTTTAAGTCTGGTTTTGTCGCTGTCATCGGCCGTCCGAATGTGGGAAAATCGACGCTGATCAACACGCTTATCGGGCAAAAGATTGCCATCATGAGCGATAAGCCGCAGACGACACAGACGAAGATACTATGTATTTTGACAGAGCCCGATGTCCAGATTGTCTTTCTCGATACGCCAGGTATCCATAAGCCTAAGCACAAACTTGGTGCGTACATGGTCAAAGCAGCAGAAGGAACCTTGAAAGAAGTCGATACGATTTTCTTTGTCATCGATGCGACGGAAAAGATGGGGCCGGGCGAGCGCTACATCGTCGAACGGTTGGAAGCAACGAAGCGACCTGTCATTCTGGTTGTCAATAAGATCGACAAGATTGCACGTGAAGAAGCACTGCCAATTATTGCAAATTACAAAGATAAATATCCTTTTGCAGCGATTGTGCCGATTTCGGCAAAAGAGAAGACGAATTTGGAGGCACTTCTCGATGTAGTGAAGGGCTATCTTCCGAAAGGTCCGGCGTATTATCCTGCCGACATGGTGACCGATCAGCCGGAACGTCTCATCGTTGCGGAGCTTGTGCGTGAAAAAGTACTTGAGCTTACGCGCGATGAAGTGCCACATGCCATCGCCGTAGAAACGGACGAGATGACGACACGCAGCAATGGCGATATCTACATCCGCGCGACTGTCTATGTCGAGCGCGATTCGCAAAAGGGTATTGTCATCGGCACAAGGGGCACAATGCTGAAAGAAATCGGTGCGCTGGCAAGAAAGGATATCGAGGCACTCCTAGGTTCACGCGTCTTTCTCGATCTTTGGGTCAAAGTAAAAAAAGACTGGCGCAATCGCTCGGGGGTTCTGCATAACTTCGGCTTTGAGGGAGCTTGAAAGATGCAGAGATAATGGTGGGAAGTCTTTTGGGATATTGATAAAAGGACAGCAAGGAGATAGCCATGGCATATAAGGCGCACGGCATCGTCGTCGGTGTAAAGAATTGGGGCGAGGCGGATAAGCGCGTGTCTTTCTTTACGGAAGAGCGTGGCAGGATTCCGGCTCTTGCCTTTGGTTGTCGTCGTCCTAAAAGTCCGCTTGCCGCTCCATTGCAGCTCTTTTTTGTGCTCGAACTCGATCTTGTAGCGGGAAAGCGCGTGGATACCGTTCGGCAGGCGCAGATCATTACACGTCCCAAAAAGATGATGGAAGACCTCAATGTTATGGCATATGCTGCCTTTGTTGCTGAGTTTGTACGGGACTTTCTGCCGGAAGGCATACCAGAGCCTATGGTCTATAAGCTGCTGTTAAGAGTGATGGAAGCGTTCGAGCGGCGCAATCCACGTATCACGGCAATCGCTGCCGTCTGGCAGCTCTTGGAATTTACAGGGATGCAGCTTGCCATTGAGCGCTGCGCACGCTGCGCAAAGAGGCTCGAAGGCGAAGCAAGATTTCACGAAGGCGCAGGCGGTGCTGTTTGTATGACATGTGCTTCTCGCCTCGGTCTCACCAAGCCACTTCCAGCGAGCCTTCGCGCACTTATCATCTCTTTGCGGGATTTTGATTGGAAAGAAGAAACGAAGCTCAGGATTACAGGCAAGGACTTGATTGAGGCGGAACAGATGCTGATCTGCCACATTGAGCATTTATTGGGGCATTCAATGCATGCTTTGCACTTTATTCGACAGTTAAGTTAAGGAACTTCTATGACAAATACATCTCATCCAAAGCCTAGTATCGCAACGCAGTACGCAACACGTGCCATGTTCTTTATCGGCGGATTCGGCGCGGCAACGTGGGCACCTCTCGTGCCGCTTTTTAAGCATCGACTCGGCATTGCAGAAGATGTTCTCGGCTTGCTGCTGCTCTGTATCGGTATTGGCTCGCTCCTCACGATGCCGCTGTCCGGGGCCTTATCGACGCGGTTTGGCTGCCGCAGGGTGCTTTCCGTTGTTTCGGTTGCTTTTGCCAGCATTCTCATCGTGCTCGCGCTTGTACCGAATTTGCCGTTCGCAGTCCTTGGGCTTTTGTCCTTTGGTGTTTTCATGGGAGCGATTGACGTCGTGGTAAATATCCATGCCATCTTGGTAGAACAGGCAGCAGGCAAGCGTATGATGAGCGGTATGCATGCCTTTTGGAGTGTCGGCGGCTTTGCTGGTGCAGGACTCTTTAGTCTATGGACAGCAACTTTCGGGCTGACGCCGCTGCAGTCGACATGTATTGCGGCAGGTATTATCGTCACACTCATTCTTATCATACATCGTTATCTCCTGCCATACGGCGGTGGTGATGGCGGTGCGCTTATTGCGATTCCGCGCGGCATTGTCATCGTCGTCGGTATCGTCGCCTTTATCTCGTTTCTTTCTGAGGGCGCAATCATGGACTGGAGCGGCATCTTTTTGACAGAGGTTCACCATTTTGATCTCTCCTTTGCCGGCATGGGCTTTTCCCTTTTTTCTGGTGCCATGCTCATCATGCGTTTTTTCGGCGATGTTACCGTGCATCATCTTGGGCAGAAACTGGTCGTCCTCGGAGGATCCGTTCTTGCAGTTCTTGGGTTTCTCGCCATTATCTTTGGTGAAGCAGCGATTCTTCTCTATGCGGGCTTTTTTATCATCGGTATCGGTGTGGCGAATATCATCCCTGTCTTTTTCAGTCTTCTCGGCAAGCAAAATGTCATGCCTATATCTCTTGCCGTTTCGGCAGTCGGCACATTTGGTTATCTGGGTATTCTTGCAGGACCTGCCGTCATCGGTTTTCTTGCACACGCGACAAATCTTTATGCCGCCTTTGCTTTCCTTGCTGCTCTGACAGCACTGCAGGGCATCCTTGCTGCATTTGTCTATCGAAAAATGGGCGTGTGACGGTAGGACATTTCATGATAATATAAATTTTTTAACAGGTTCTACCTAAAAGTCCTTTATTATAGGACGGATGTCTTTTACCTTGTCATTTCTTGACTTTTATGCTATGATCGAATACGTATGACATGGTCGCAGCTTATCTTTCTTTAAAGTTAGCGGCCTGCGTGAAAGTGAAAAAATAGGAGGTTCTTTTATACAATGAAAGTAACGGTAGAAAGCGGCGAGAAACAGCAGGTAACATTGACGATTACGGTGGATAAGGAAGAAGTCCAAAAGGCTGTGAATCGTGCGGCGAAGAGTCTTGCAGAACGCGTTAATATTCCAGGGTTCCGCAAGGGAAAGGCACCGAAAAATATCGTTGAGCGCCATGTAGGCAAAGATGAGCTTCTTCGCGAGACGTTCGACCTCATCGGTCCGAAAGCCTTCTCGGATGCTCTGGAAAGTGAATCGGTCGAGCCGGTTTCCCGTCCGGATATTCAGATTGAGACGCTCGAAGAGGATAAGGATCTCGTCTTTAAGGCAACGGTTACCAAGCGCCCAGAAGTCAAGCTCGGTGAATACAAAGGCATCAAAGTCGACACGAAGTCACACGAAGTCACAGATGAAGATATTGAAAAGCAAATGAAGGTCTTTCAAGATCGTCAGGGGAAGATGGTCGATGTTGAAGAAGGTACGGCAGTTTCTGACGGTGATTTTACAACGCTTGATTTTGAAGGCTTTGTTGATGGCGAACCTTTTGACGGCGGCAAGGGTGCAGATTATCCGCTTCAGATTGGTTCCGGCAGTTTCATTCCAGGCTTTGAAGAGCAGCTTGTCGGCATGAAAGTCGGTGAAGAAAAGGACGTTAACGTCACATTCCCAGAGGATTACCATGCAGAAGATCTCAAGGGTAAGAAGGCTGTCTTCAAGTGTAAGATCAACAGCATCAAGCGCAAGGAAGTTCCTGAAATGACGGACGAGCTCGCGCAAAAGGTCAGCACGTTTAAGACGGTTGCAGAACTTCGTGAGGATGTCAAGAAACGTCTCGAGGAGAATGCAAAGCGCCAGTCGGAAAATGAAAAACGTGCGGCGATTATCGAGAAGGCGACGGAAGACACGAAAGTAGATATTCCGGAAGTCATGATTGAAGATCGCATTTCGCAGATGATTCAGGAATTCGCCATGCGTCTCGAGCAGCAGGGGATGAGCTTTGAGCAGTATCTCCAGTCTGCCAATACGGACATTCAGAAACTGCGTGAACAGTATCGTGATACGGCAGAGAAAGCCGTTCATATGGAACTCATGCTGAACGAAGTGGCAAAGGTCGAGAATATCGCTGTGACACCGGAAGATCTCACGGCAGAAGTCGCGCAGATGGCGGCAACCTACGGCGCAACGCCGAAGCAGGTTCAGAAAATCATCCGGGAGCAGGGTCGCGTCAGCGATCTTGCAGCACAGGTACTGCAGCGTAAGACAGCGGATTTTATCATCAAGAGCGCTGCAGAGTAAGTGGATTTTATCCATAAAAGCAAGGGGGAACTCTTTATGAGCTATGTACCAATGGTGGTGGAGCAGTCGAGCCGTGGTGAACGTGCATATGATATTTATTCGCGGCTGTTAAAAGACCGTATTATTTTCCTTGGCGGTCCCATTGATGATAATGTCGCAAATGTTGTTGTTGCACAGCTCCTTTTCCTCGAATCGGAAGATCCTGACAAGGATATCCATCTTTACATTAACAGTCCAGGCGGTGTCGTGACGGCAGGCCTTGCGATTTATGATACCATGCAGTACATTAAGCCGGATGTTTCGACCATCTGCATTGGTCAGGCAGCTAGCATGGGTTCGCTCCTTCTCACAGCAGGTGCGAAGGGGAAGCGTTTCGCGCTTCCCAATGCTCGTGTCATGATTCATCAGCCGCTCGGCGGTGCACAGGGACAGTCGACGGATATTCAGATTCAGGCGCGTGAGATCCTTCGTATTCGTGAAGTGATCAACGACATTCTCGTCACGACGACGGGGAAGACGCTCGATCAGGTGAATGAAGATACCGAGCGCGACAACTTCATGACAGCGGAGGAAGCCAAGGCGTATGGTCTTGTTGACAAAGTCATCGTCCGTCCGAAAAAGAGCAAGAAATCGGAAAGAAAGGATTGACGGGAGGGTGCCATGTTGAAGTTTGGGGACGAAAAGGGACAGTTAAAATGTTCCTTTTGCGGAAAAAACCAGGATCAGGTCCGCAAACTGGTGGCTGGCCCCGGTGTCTATATCTGTGACGAATGCATCGAACTCTGCAACGAGATCATTGAGGAAGAGTACGGGCAGCAGGAAGAAAGCGAACTCCGTGATGTGCCAAAGCCGAAGGCAATTCGCGATATTCTCGACCAATATGTCATCGGTCAGGATGAGGCGAAGAAGACACTTTCCGTCGCGGTTTACAATCACTACAAACGCATCAATCGTCCAGAAAAAAAATCAGAGGATGTCGAGTTAGCAAAATCCAACATCTTGATGCTGGGACCTACGGGCTCAGGCAAGACACTTCTTGCACAGTCCCTGGCACGTATTCTTAATGTACCGTTTGCCATTGCAGATGCGACGACGCTTACAGAAGCAGGCTATGTCGGAGAAGATGTCGAAAACATTCTTCTAAAGCTCATCCAGGCAGCAGATTACGACGTAGAGAAAGCAGAGCGCGGCATCATCTACATCGATGAGATTGACAAGATTTCCCGCAAGACAGAGAATCCCTCTATCACGCGTGATGTCTCTGGGGAAGGCGTACAGCAGGCACTTCTCAAAATTCTTGAGGGCACGACGGCTTCCGTTCCGCCGCAGGGAGGACGCAAGCATCCGCATCAAGATCTCATTCAAATCAATACGGCGAATATCCTCTTTATTTGCGGCGGTGCTTTTGACGGCATTGAAAAGGTCATTGAGGCGCGTCTTGGTCATAAACAGCTCGGTTTTGGTGCAGAAGTGCACTCGAAGTCCCGCCGCAATGTTGGGGAGACGCTGCGCAAAGTTCTGCCGGAAGATCTTTTGAAAAGTGGGCTCATTCCTGAATTCATCGGTCGTCTGCCGGTCGTTGTCACGCTCGAACAGCTTGATGAAAAAGCATTGGTTAGAATTCTCACCGAGCCAAAGAATGCATTGGTCAAGCAATTTCAGAAACTGATGGAAATCGACGGCGTTGCGCTCAGTTTCGACGATGAAGCACTCCTTCAGATAGCGAAGGAAGCCCTGAAGCGAAAGACCGGCGCCCGCGGTTTGCGTGCTATTATCGAAGGTATCATGCGGAACGTCATGTATGAGGTGCCGTCTATTGAGGGCGTCACGGCATGCCGTGTGACAAAAGAAGTTGTTACGACAAAGAAAGAGCCAGTGCTCACTATCGAAAATAAGAAAAAAGATGACGATGTGTCCGCTTAAGCATTTTGTTAGCTTATGCTCGCCGTACCTGCCGTGTTTTTACGCGGCGGTACGGTTTTTTCTTAAAATATTGTGGAAAATCGTACATTTAGAAATCACTGTATTTTTAGGAAAGGAAGGAATTATGGCAGATTTTAAGTCGCTCGGCATACAAACCGCGATTGTCGATGCACTTTGGCAGCAGGGCATTAAAGAGGCAACCCCTATTCAGGAAAAATCAATTCCCATGCTTCGAAAGGGAAAGGATATCATCGCAGAGGCGCAGACTGGTACCGGAAAGACCCTTGCATTTCTTCTTCCCCTCTTGGAAAAGATCAAGCCAGAGGTACCGGTGGCACAAGCCTTGATCATCACGCCAACGCGTGAACTCGCCATTCAGACTGCAAAAGTCGCACAGAGCCTTTCAAAAGCATCCCGCGTCACTAGTCTTGTCCTCTATGGCGGACAGGATATTGAGCGACAGAAAGAAAAGCTTCGCTGTCAGCCATCTCTCATCATTGGTACGCCAGGACGCCTTCTCGACCATATCCGCCGTGGTACATTGGACTTAAAGTACGTCAACAAGGTCGTTCTGGATGAAGCCGATGAGATGATGCGTTTAGGTTTCATCGAAGATGTCGAAAAGTTGCTGGAGAAAACGGCAGCGGATCGACAGCTCTTGCTTTTTTCTGCAACAATGCCAGAGCGTGTGAAGATGCTGGCATTTCGCTATATGAAAGCACCGGAAGAAATCAAGATTGCAGCAGACTCTGTGACACTCGATGCCATTGAACAGATTATCGTAAAAACATGCGAGGAAACAAAGCTTGATAAGCTTTCCTCCATCATCAACGAGGAAAATCCTTACCTCATGATGGTCTTTTGCCATACGAAGGCACGTGCCGAAAGCCTTGCCATGCAGCTTGCAGCGCGCGGCTATCTCGTTGACACACTTCACGGAGATCTGACACAGAAACAGCGTACTTTTGTCCTCCGTCGTTTTCGCGAAGCAAAACTTCAAATTCTCTGTGCAACGGACATCGCAGCGCGTGGCTTGGATGTCGAGGGTGTCACGCATGTCATTAACTATGATATTCCGCATGATGTGGAAAGTTACATCCATCGCATTGGTCGTACAGGGCGTGCGGGCGAAAAAGGCAAAGCCGTGACGTTTGTCAATGATCGCCAATACGATCTCTTACATCACATCGAAATTGGCATTAAAGTACGTATCAAGCGCGAATATGCGGACAGAAGTAAGGCACGTCAAGAAAAGCAGAAAAAGTTTTTACAAGAATCTCAGAGGCAGTGCAGGGAAAAGAACGCGGAGAAGAAACCGTTCGCTAAGTATGCAAATCGAAAAGGTGCTGGCCATAAGGGAAGAAATGACCGCAGTCGTCGGCAAAAGTTCAAAAAAAGTATGGAATCACGCGGGAAATTGGGAAAAAAGAACAATAATTTTCGTAAGACACGTCACATAAAAGCTCGCTGACTGAACTGCCTTCCTCCATCAGGGAAGGCTTTTTATTAAAAAGAAGGAATTTTGTGAAATAGAAAGAATACTAATAATAAATCAAAAGATTTCTAATTCTTCTATCTATCATCTGCAAAAGCGGGGAGGCGTTCTTATGATCGGCATCAAAAATGTTATTGCCATCGTTTGTGGCGGAGGACCAGCTCCTGGAATCAATAGCGTCATTTCTGGCATCGTTCGGGAAGCGACACGCCATGGATGGGATGTTATCGGTATTTATGACGGTTTCTCACGACTGGCACGCGGCGAGAAGAATTATGTGCGTCTCGATCCTGCAGGCATTAGCCGGATTCATATGACGGGTGGCTGTATCCTTAAGATGTCACGCTTTAACCCGACGAAAAAAGAATCTGACCTTTGCACGGTGGTTGAAACGCTTACCGAACTTGGTGTCACGCATCTTGTGACAATTGGTGGCGATGATACAGCGTATAGCTCAGCGGCAGTTTCCAACTTTGCCTATCAGATGGGACGCACGATCAATGTCGTTCATGTGCCGAAGACCATCGACAATGATCTTCCGCTTCCTGAAGGCGTGCCGACCTTTGGCTTTGAAACAGCTCGCGCTTTTGCGACGACCGAAATCGAAAATCTGATGGAAGACGCACGGACGTCAAACAATCGTTGGTACTTTACCATCGCCATGGGACGCACGGCAGGGCATCTTGCCATTGGTATGGGGCGCAGCGCGGGTGCGGCATTGACCGTTATTCCTGAGGAACTTCCCGAAGGTACGGTACCTCTGCAGCATATCGTTGACATTATCACAGGCTCTATCGTAAAGCGCTATCTCACGGGGAAGAACTATGGTGTGGCTGTCATCGCCGAGGGGATTATCGAAAAGATCAGCCCCGAAGATTTTAAGAAGTTCGGTGAAGTGGTTACGGATGAACACGGTCATATTCGCTATAGTGAGATTGACTTTGGTGAAATCCTAAAACAGGCAGTTCTTACAGAAGTGAAGAAACTTGGTATCAAACTCACGATCATTGATAAAGAAATCGGTTATGAGCTTCGCTGCACGGCACCAATTGCCTATGACATCGACTATGCACGCTCCCTTGGTTATGAGGCAGTTAAGTTTTTGATGAAGGGGAACAGCGGTGCGCTTATCTCGATTCAAAATAACGAGGCAGTTCCTATGCGCTTTGAAGACATTAAAGATCCTGCGACGGGGAAGACGCGTGTTCGGAAGGTCAATATTCACTCCGTCCAATATCGTATTGCTCGCGGTTCTATGATGCGTATCGAAAAAGAGGACCTTGAGGATCCGGGGCTTGCCAATGCTTACCGTATGACCCCTGAGGATTTTAAGGCACGTTATGCGTATCTTTTTCCTGAAGAGCCGGAAGAGGAAGCAGAAGAAGAGAAAGAGAAGTAAGAACCTTTTCTAAAAGAAGCATTCATAGATTGAATTTAAAAAGGGGATAGGTACATATGAAAGAGATCATTATGATCAAGATACAGGGATGCCCTTATTGCGCAGCTGCGTTTGAAGCTGTTGAAGAATTGAAAAAAGATGCGAAATTCTCCAGCCTTATACTTCATGTCATCGACGAGAATGAAGAGACAGAAAAAGCGAAACCTTTTGCTAAAGATTACTACTATGTCCCCACTTTCTTTGTCGATGGCAAGAAGATGTATGAAGCTCAGCCAGGACAGGATTACGATACGATCTACAGGAATGTAGAGAGAGTCTTTGAGGAAACTGTAGAGTAGAAGGAGCAGTATCGTGGACACAAAGGCGCTTGGAAAACGCGGGGAGGATGCTGCAGCAGCTTTCTTAGAGCGCCATGGCTACGAAATCCTAGATAGGAATTATCGCATAAGGCAAGGTGAAATCGATATTGTTGCAAAGGAAAAAGACAGGATTGTTTTTGTCGAAGTAAAGACGCGGCGAGGGACTACTTTCGGCCGCCCGTCCCTTGCCGTTGATCGACGGAAACAGAAAAAGATTATTGCCTGTGCAAAATACTATATGTGTGACCATCATCTTATCGGTACTCCTTGTCGTTTCGATGTCATCGAGATCTATGTTGAAAGAAATAAAGCCACGATAAGGCATTTAGCAGGCGCGTTCGAATGTCCTCCTGGATAAGAGAGCAGCGTGCAGATCTCTAGAGAGATTGACTATGAATTATAAAATTAGTTTAAAAATGGATGAAAGAGATACCATCTTTCAGGTATATAATAGCTCAAGAGGAAATAAAATCTTAACAATAGGTCCGCATTCTTATGTTGATCAAATACAGGTTGATGTTGGTATTGAGGAACGCAGTCATGTCCTTATTGGAAAATATTGCTCAGTGGCACGTGATGTCGTCTTTGAAATTGGTCGAAATCATCCTATATATTCTGCTAGTACATATCCTTTTCGAGCAGTTCCACCACTTGTACCCGATATTATAGATAATCCTTATATATTAGATAACCGTTATCATATAATATTAGGGAATGACGTTTGGGTCGGTCGAGGGGCAATGTTTCTAAGTGGTGTTTGTGTTGGAAATGGTGCGATTATTGGCGCAGGTACCGTTGTCAGAAGGGACGTTCCACCGTATGCTATTGTGATAGGAAATCCAGCGCGTATTGTTAAATATCGTTTCCCTAAAAAAACAATTGATCAATTTCAACGTATCAAATGGTGGAATTGGCCTTTTGAAAAAATTCTAGAGCATATTGATGAGATGGATAATGGTGAAGTGTTTGCAGAGCGTTACGATAGAGAGCTTCCTGAGACTCAAACAGATGCTACAGACACATTAAAAAAGCTGCGTGCTAAAGGTAAGGATATTTTTAGTTATACAATTGATCCAAAAGATACAAAGCCAACTTGGGAAGGGGTGGTTGATCAATATTTATTTAATTTTAATAAATACACAGAAGCAGTACTCGTTTTAAGAGCTCTTTCTGGATCAGAAGAGATCCTGCGACAGATAAAGGAAAAGTTATCTTCCTCTCGAGATAACGCATTACACCCTGAAGTTTTTTTGTATAATGACGACGATATTACTAGTATGGAACTTATGCGATATACGGATGTGTATCTTGTAGGTGCATCGCCGCATCATATTTATGATATGGATTGGGTGGATAATTTTGGGATTGTGGTACGGTCTGCATTTGATTTTGACCGCGATCTCTTTGCGCCGAAGAATGTAAGAATTAAATAAGAAGTTGAAAAAAGGCTACAGTTAAAATCCATTTGTTTGAATTTTGACTGTGGCCTTTTGTGATTTCATCGATGCAAAATTATTGTATGGGATCAGGTGTAACTGTCCGTATGCATGAATTCGCGATTGACGACTTTTCCATCCTGCGACCAGATGCGATAGAGAGAAGGACGAGAATAGGATCCTTCGGTGACGAGGGCGATGGTCTTTCCTTCGAGATCGGAGCGAGTACCGAGTACGGAGATTGTCAGCTTCGAACCCGTATTGGTAACAACGAGGTAGACAGGGTGCGGCAATGGATTTTGGAAAGCAAAATCAAGGAGACCGTCAGCAACTGTTGCATCGCGGCCGGCAGGAACATAGTGTGAAGGAAGTGAATGATTGCTTCGAACGGTCGGTGTGAGACCTGCGAGCATGACGGCGTTATAGAGCGTTGTAGAAACCTGGCAGACACCGCCTCCAACATCAATGGCAGGCTCACCGCCAATGATGACGCCTGCATTTTTATAGCCAGCGGCATGTGTGCGGCGACCGACCGTATCGTTGAAAGAAAGCGTCTGCTGGGGCTGAATGATTCTTCCTGCGAGCTTTTGAGCGGCAATACCGATGTTGTCTCCGCGTGCACCGGGAGAGAAGGACGTGGTGTAGCTCCCCAATACTGTGTCAATGGCGGCGATGTCGGAATCTTTGATTTGCGGCTCTGAAGCATCTGGTGCGAGTTCAGTCTTTGCCGTGATTTCGAGTGTGGTAAACTTATCGTTAAGAACTTCTTTCAAAGAAGTAAGATCCAGATTCAGTCCCGTTACCTGCTGCTTCTTTTGAATGGCTCCATTGTTTGCGAGAGTGACGGAGGCATTTACTGGTGCTTTGTCGACGTGTTTCTTGACTTCTGCAAGTTTTGCGTCTAAAAGTTTTTCGTCATAGCTGCCTTCAAGTTTGATGTCTTTGCCAAAGAGTGCGCAGCGCACTTGTGTCAATAGGTTTTGCATCGGCGTACCGTCACGGCCAATTGCATAGGCAGCATCGGCTACCTCTTGCGGATTGCCTGTGAGATGAATATCTTCAGGCTTAATTGTCCACGACTGGTCCTTATAAGTCAAAATGGCTGCAGGTTGTGCAAGACGTTCACTTTCCATATCATGAAAGAATTTTTCGGCGCTTGCCTGCGTCATGCCGGAAAGATTTGTGCCTTGCGCTTTGACGCCCATGATGACATGATCTGCATTCATAACCTTGATGGATACAGTACCGATGACGAGTCCTAACCAAAGGACGCCGATCACCAGTGTTATTTTTTTACCCAATGAAAGGTTTTTCAAGTTATTCCCCCCAGAAAGCATTTTTATCTTTTCAAGACCTTTTTATTATAAAATAAAAAATTTACTCTTGCAAATGTATTTTAGAGAAAACAGGAGAAAGAGTTGACGAAAAGAGAAAAGAAAGTATAATTAAGAAGATATGATAATCTATGAGAGGTCTGAACATATTGCCTTTGCTTGGATGCGCGGGCAGAACGGGTGAGAAAATGGAAATCAAGGATATGCGCGCCTTTTATGCCATTGTGGAAGAAGGCAATATCAGTCATGCAGCACAGAGACTTGATATCGCACAGCCAGCGCTTTCCCGACAGATGAAGCGCCTGGAAGAATCCTTGAGCGTTCAACTCTTTGAACGCGGCAGCCGCAGAATCCGCCTGACTGAAGCGGGGCGCGTATTCTATTCTCGTATTGAGCACATTCTCGGCATGGTAGATGGCACAGTACGCGAGATTACAGATATCGGAACAGGGGTTGCAGGAACCATTCGTCTTGGGACAATTACAACTTCCGGCGCAATGTTGCTGCCAGGGCTCATCATGGAATTTCATGATCGCTATCCGAAGGTAGCATATCAGATATGGGAAGCAGAAGGCGCGCGCATCTTAGAGCTCCTGGATAATCGTGTGATTGAGATTGGAATCACGCGTACACAAGTTGATACCAATCTCTACACATCGGTTGAATTGCCGAATGAACCGTTGGTTGTCATCATGAGCCGTGAGCATGAGCTAGGAAAAAAGAAGGATACGATTTGCTTATCTGAACTCATCGATGCGCCGATGATCGTTCCGCTTCGTTGGCAGTCGATGTTTACGCAGAACTGCCGAAAGCTTGGATTTTCGCCTAAAATCATCTGTGTGAGTGACAGTATCGTACAGGATTTGCTTCTTGCTAAAATGGGGTTGGGTTATGCATTGCTGCCCGTCTCATCGCAGACACTTTTAACAGACGGTAATCTCATCTTCAAAAAACTCACGCTTCCTGAGATGGCGACACATACCGTCATCGCTTGGTTGAAGAATGGAACACTCTCGACGGCGAGCGAGCACTTTATCGATATGTTTCGAGCAAAATATAAAGAGACTTTGCTAAAGTAATTCCTGTACTATCTATTAGGCAGTACAGGAATGCTGTCATGAATATCAAACGAGAAGGTGAACGAATCTTTTTTGTCTAATTTGATCAGGAATGGGCAGGGCGTTGTCCATTGTGGAGAGAACTTGTAAGACTATAATTTCTACGGCAAGGTTCGTGAATATCCCAGAAATCCCTATCTTTAGTTATGAGGAGTACGTCAAAAGCTTTTGCTGTTATTGGGAGGTTGGCATGAGTAATCCGCTGCGTGTATTTATTGTGGAAGATGAACGACGCATTGCTAGGTTTTTGCAGATAGAACTCGAGCATGAAGGTTTTGAAACCGATATTGAGATGAACGGTAGCCGTGCGCTTGAACGCTTGATGCAGGAGAATTACGATATCGTCCTTTTGGATATCATGCTTCCGGATATGGATGGTTTTGAAATATGCAGACGTGTACGTGAACTCTCCGACATTCCCATCATTATGCTGACGGCAAAGGATGAGATTGACGATAAGGTAAAAGGGCTTGATGTCGGTGCCGATGACTATATGACAAAACCCTTTGCAATGGAAGAGCTTCTCGCGCGGATTCGGAACGCTATGCGCAAGCATACGACGGTTGATCAAATCCCTGTGGATGAAAAGCTTCAGGCAAAAGACCTCATCATGTATCCTGCACGTTATGAAGTCATTGTTGGACAAGAGAGTATTCAGCTGACGCGCAAGGAGTTTGCACTTCTCGAGTACCTTCTGCGAAATAAGCGCCGCGTCTTGACGCGCGACCAGATTCTCCAGCAGGTTTGGGGCTATGACTATAACGGAGATACGAATGTCGTCGATGTCTATATCCGTTACTTGCGCGCGAAGATCGATGAGCGTTTTTCTACAAAATATATCTATACGGTGCGCGGTGTCGGTTATGTCATAAAGGAGTGATCTCAGCTTGCGGATGCTCCGACGGAAAGTTCATGCCGCTCTTCATGTCGTGCGCCATCAAAGCATCGCGATGAAGATCACGGCAGCGTATGCAGCGATTCTCTTTATCGTATTGATGCTTTCTAGTTCACTCCTTGCCCTTGGTGTTTATGTTTCCTTTTATCATCAGGCAGAGACGATTATCGAGGTGAGTAAAGAACATCTTGCGAACTGGTTCGAATCCTCCCAAGATTTTTCCGAATTGGAAAATGAAGATTCCCCTGTGATTCCAGGAGTTATCATTCGTGTTCTTGATGATGAGGGAAACAATATTTTTGAGAACGACCATCGCTTTCCCAGCCTTGCAACGATTGAAAAGCATGAAAATAGACGTCCTCCCTTTTGGGCGAATCAAAAGATGCGTGTCGTCGACTTTGGCAGAATTTCACTTTATCATGATGTCATGCATCTTTCGGCGAACGGCAAGAATTATGACGTTCACCTTTTCAGCATGATTACAGGAGAGGGAGACTTTCTCGAGCAGCTGCGTTGGGCACTTCTTTGTTTGATGGGCATATTCTTCCTCATCGCACTTGCGACGGGATATTTCATGAGCAAGCATGTTCTTCGTCCTATTCGTGAGTTTATCAAGACGGCGAAGAAAATCGAGGTTGAAAATCTAAGTGCGCGTCTATCCATCCCGCCGGTTCACGACGATGTTGCAGAGCTGGCACGGACGTTCAACCACATGCTTTCTCGTTTGGAGGCGGGGTTTCTACAGCAGCGGCAGTTTGTTTCCGATGCTTCGCATGAACTGCGCACACCGGTCACGGTCATTCTCGGCTATTCGGATCTTCTTTCGCGTTGGGGACGAAAGGATGAAAGTGTTCTTGAAGAAGGCATTATGTCGATTCGGACAGAAGCAGAAAATATGCAGCAGCTTATCGAGCGTTTGCTGTTTCTTGCGCGGACAGACCAAAACCGTCAGGTCTGTCACTGTGAGGAAGTTAGGCTCGACGAACTGCTTGAAGATGTCATGCGCCGTATGGCTGTCGTTGCAAAAAATCATACGGTCAGGCTAATAAAAAATGCACCGGGTGTCGTCCGCGGTGACCCGGTGCTGCTGCGCCAGATGATGCGCATCTTTCTCGACAATGCCATCAAGTATACGCCGGATGGCGGCCATATCGAAGTTTCGTCTGAACGCATTGGTGAGCTTTTTGAACTGCGGTTTGCCGATGATGGCATTGGCATTGCAGAAGAGGATAAGGAAAAGATATTTCAGCGTTTTTACCGCGTAGAAAGCTCGCGCACGAAAGAAAAAGGAGGAACGGGGCTCGGTCTTCCGATTGCAAAGTGGATAGCGCAGAAGCATAATGTGGAACTTTGTATAGAAAGTGAGCTGGGCAAAGGAACGACGATTGTCCTTCGCATTCCCATAGCATACGAAAAAATCTAATGCTTTGAAAGCAGGATCTATCGTCTTCAATGTCAATTTGTTTTTGCATATTTTTTAAAGAATCAATGATAAAATGATAAAAACGGGAGATATAATTAAGAATGAAAGTTTTTATTACAGGTGCAACGGGTCAGCTCGGTCATGATTGTATCATAGAGATGAAAGGCCGTGGGTATGATGTCCTCGGTGTTTCAACGAAGGATTTTTCTATCGTAGACGAAGCGGCGACGAGGCAAGTGATTTTGGATTACGCGCCGGATGTTATCCTTCATGCAGCGGCGTATACAGCAGTCGATCGCGCGGAAGATGAGCCGGAAAAGTGCTTGGCAGTCAATGCGAAGGGGACGGAAAACATCGCTCGTGCTGCGCGCGAAATCGGCGCAAAGCTCATCTATATCAGTACAGATTATGTCTTTCCCGGGATGGGGACGGCACCGTTTGAAGTAGACGCTGTAACCGGCCCGTTAAACGTCTATGGTAAGTCAAAACTTGCGGGCGAAGAAGCCGTGCGCCTCCTTATGAAAGCGTATTTTATCGTGCGCATTTCGTGGGTGTTCGGCATCAGCGGAAATAATTTCATCCGTACCATGATGAAGCTGTCGAATACACATGACAAGCTTTCGATCGTTGATGACCAGGTTGGTTCACCAACCTATACGCGTGACCTTGCTGTCTTGCTGGCTGATATGGCAGAGACGAATCGCTATGGCACTTATCATGCAACAAACGAAGGCTTTTGCTCCTGGGCAGAATTTGCAGCGGAAGTCTTCCGCCAAGCGGAGAAAGATACGGTTGTCGAGCCAATTCATTCGGCGGCATATCCGACAAAGGCAAAGCGTCCGCATAATTCACGTCTTGACAAGTCCTCGCTAGATCGCGGTGGTTTTCATCACTTGCCTCGTTGGGAAGACGCGGTCGGCAGGTATTTGATCGAACTGTCTAGGGAAAGCTCTAAATAATACCGCATGTGTTTATCAAGATTCGCCATGAAGTCCTTCTGCCTCTAGAAATAGAATAGTCTATGATGATGTGATGAAAAAAGACTTGCACTCTTATGGAAAATCATGTATAATCTTTTTGTCATTGAGATATTGGTAGGCAATGGGGGCGTAGCTCAGCTGGGAGAGCGCTTGCATGGCATGCAAGAGGTCAGGGGTTCGATCCCCCTCGTCTCCACCATTTAGAATGTTAGCTCCTTCATCAGGCAGATGCCTTTCGAAGGAGCTTTTTTGTATTCTTTCATAGATGAGGCATGTGATGGCTTGCGGGATGGGAGACAGATATGGCTGCGAAACTTGATTTCATTGTTGGCAGGGCAGGCGCAGGAAAAAGCAATGCCTGCCTTTCTGCCATGCGTGCGCGCATGAGGGAAGATCCGCTCGGTGCGCCGCTTATTCTCCTTGTACCGGAACATATGACGTATCGCATGGAACGCGATTTGGTGCTTCCGATTGAAAGAGGACAGGGCTTTTTACGCGGCTATGTGTTTGGTTTCCGTCGTTTGGCTCACTATGTACTCAATGAAATCGGAACGCTTTCTGTGCCGCGCATCAGTGAGATTGGGCGCCGCTTGCTGCTTCGGAAGATTTTAACCCGCCACCAAAAAAAAGGAGATCTCACGGCGTTCGGGCGAGCGATTCGCCAGCGAGGCTTTACAGAGAGTCTTTCAGAGGGAATTCGTGAGATGAAGTCCTGCCGCTTGACGAGGGGTATCTTGGCGATGGCGGCGGATACGCTTAGAAAGCAGGAGATGCTTGCGGAAAAGCTCCGCGAAATGGCTTTCTTGTCGGAAGAATTTGCTGCTGAGATGCATGGCAAGGCAAATGATGAAGAAGATATGATGGAGCAGCTTGCTCAGGCGATTCCAACATGTCCTTTTTTTAAAGATGCGGAAATCTGGATCGATGGGTTCTATTTCTTGAATCCACAGCAGTTGGAAGTTCTTTCCTCCCTTCTTCTTGCCGTAAAAGCCATTCATGTAACACTTCCTCTGGATGGGCGGATGAAGGGGAGTGTCGTCCGTCTCGACAGTATGGAAAATGTCTCAGAAACCGGTATTTTCCATCGTGCGTATGAGACGTATCTTTTGATAAAGAAGATGGCGTGCGAGCGGGTCGGCATACAGAAAAGCGATGTCCTATGGTTAAACGCTGAGGCACGTTGTCAAAAGCCCTTCGCCCTTCGTCATTTGGAACAGAACCTTTTCCGTCACGGAAAGGTATCTCCCGTAGATGGTGCGGGAATTGCACTTACCGAGGCGTCAAACAAGCGACTGGAGATTGAAGCTGTTGCGTCGGATATTTTAAAGCACGTGCGTGAAGCGGGCTGGCGTTACCGTGAAATCGGCGTGCTGCTGCGCGATGCTAAGAGTTATGAGCCGCTCATTCGCCTTGTCTTTGCAGATGCGGATATTCCGTTTTTCGTGGATGGCAAGCGGCCGTCTACCCATCATTCACTGGCGGAGCTTTTGCGTGCCTCTCTAGAGGTCGTGCAGAAGAATTGGCCATATGAGGCGATTTTTCGTGCACTTCGCACAGGATTCTTTCCACTTGTCCGTGACGAGATTGACAAGTTGGAAAACTATGTCTTGGAATTTGGCATCCGCGGTAAAAAGCGCTGGTTCGCCGCAGAGAACTGGAACTTTTTCCGTCGTTTTTCGCTCGATAGTGATGAAACAATTTCAAGTGAAACGTTGGAAAAAGTCAAGGAAATTGATGGGTTCCGACGGACGGTCGGAAATGTTTTTTCAGGTCTTTCAGATGCGCTCAGTCAGGCAAAGAATGTGCGCGAAATCGTCACAGCTCTTTATGATTTCTTGACAGTGCTCAAGGTGCCGGAGCGCCTCAGCGAGTGGCGTGCGCTTGCGGAAACAGAAGGTCGCCTTGCCGATGCAGCGGAGCATGAGAAGATTTGGTCAGACATCATGAATCTCTTTGACCAGATGGTAGAGATTACGGGCGATGAGGCAATGCCGCTGAAGGATTTTATCCATATCCTAGACGACGGTCTCGATGCACTTTCCATCTCGCTGATTCCGCCGGGGCTGGATTATGTGACGATTGCTTCCTTTGATAAAAATAGCTTATCGGGGACGCGCGGCATCTATATCGTCGGTGCAGATGCCGATACTATGCCGCAGCAGGCAGGGCAGGTAGGAATGTTCTCCGATGCAGAACGCATGCATATCTTGGATGCTTTTCGAACACTGCGGCTTGCAGACGGTACGAAGTCGTCTTTTTCACGCGGAAGTATGGATCAGAGTTTTAGCGAAAAGTTCCTGATGTATCGCGCCTTTACGGAGTCCAGTGAATACCTATGGGTGTCTTATGCACTGGCAAAGACAGATGGCACGGGCATCGCGCCGTCGCCGATTGTCCGAAAGATGAGGGAACTCTTTACGAATTTAAATTTTCGTTCGATTCCGCTTGCTATGGTCGAGCGTAAGGACGACCTGCTGCTTTATGCACCGCGTCCTGCTATTTCTGGGCTTGTCTCTGCACTTCAAGACGCACGCGCTAAGAAAACACTCGCACCGCTGTGGCAGGATGTTTACAACTGGATGCTGAAGGAAAGGTCGGGAAAGCTTCCAATTGATCTTGCACTTTCCGGTCTCTTTGCAGAGGCAGGAAATAACGACATTCTGCCGCAGCTAGCACAGAATCTTTTCGCACCGAAAAAATATCTGCGCGGCAGTGTCTCGCAATTTGAGCTTTTCCGTAAATGTCCATTTGCGCATTTTGTAAAGTATGGGCTAAAAATCGAGGAGCGCCGCAGCTATGCATTCAAGCGCTATGATTTTGGATTGATTCTTCATGAAGTCATGAGGGAGTATGGCGAGTTTGTGAAGCGCGATTATGGCAGTCATTGGGAAGATGTGCCGAAAGAGGTGCGGAAAGCAGAGAGTATACAGATCGTCGATGCGATCGCACCGCGCCTTGAGAGCGAAGTGCTTCTCAGCCGCGCAAATTACAGACATTTGATCGAGCGAATGAAAGAAACAGTGCTTGATTCTATCGAGCATCTTACCGCTTGGGCAGCGCTTTCATCTTTTCAGCCCACATATCTTGAGGAAGGGTTTGGCTCTTATGGTGACAAGGTAAAGTTGACGCCGCTGCCGCTAAAAGGTGGTTTTAAGCTTTCGTTCAAAGGACGTATCGACCGCATTGACGTGCACAGTACGACACCGTATTACCTCGTCATTGACTATAAGACGCATACCATCGCCATCAATCTGTTTGAGGTCTACTATGGGCTTAGACTCCAATTGCTCGTCTATCTCTTGGTCGGGCGTGAACTGTTGAAACAGTCGGGAAAGGAGCGGCTGCCGGCGGGGATTCTTTACGCATTGCTGTTAAATCCGACAATCACGACGGCGAGCCGCATGACAGAGGATGCATTAAAAAAGGAAATTCTAAAGAAGCTTCAGATGCCCGGCTGGGTTTTGATGGATCCTGAAGTCATCCGTTCCATTGACAGCAGTTTCAACTACATTGGTCCTTCGCTCAAGAAAAATGAAGAATTTACCTCGGCCAGTGCTAAGTACATGAAAACACAGGAGGAATTTACCAATCTCCTCGATTATGTGGATTTTATTCTGCAGGATACGGGAAATGAGATTCTTTCGGGCAACATCAAGGCATATCCTTTCCGAGACGGACAAGATACCGGCTGCATGTACTGTGCTTTTCATGCTGTCTGTTCGTTCGATGCCACAATGCCGGGCTATGCATACAACGACATTGACCATCTGAATGACAGCGAGGCAAAGGAGAAAATTGAAGCGTATCTGGCAGAAAAGAATGGGGAAGGAGCGCGCAAATGACCTATACGGAAGATCAGGAAAAGGCAATCAGGACGCGCGGAAAGAATATCTTGGTTGCCGCGGCTGCAGGTTCTGGAAAGACGCGCGTCTTGGTCGACCGCATCATAGAACAGCTGCGAAATAGGGAATGCAGCATTGAAGAGATTCTCATCCTCACTTTCACAAGAGCGGCTGCAGCGGAAATGCAGGAGCGAATCGAACAGGCACTTTCCAAGGAGCTCGAAAGCTGTGCATCGCGCGAGATACAGGAATTTTTGGAACGGCAGATGATCCTGCTGCCCGGTGCTTTCATTTCGACGTTCGACAGTTTCTGCAGCCGCATCATCCGACAGAATATCACGGCTGTCGATATCGACCCTCAATTTCGCATTGCAGATCAGCAGGAATTTGACCTTCTAAGGCGTGATACCTTAGAAGAACTGATGGAATCCCTATATGAGCGACCGGAGAACGAGGAGGATATCTCCGATTGGGAAGAATTTATTCACTTTGTCGACGATTATGGTGACGATCGAGGAGACTTAGCGATTCATGATGCGGTGATGGATCTCTATCGCTTTGCGCAAAGCCAGCCGTTTCCTGAGGCATGGCTCGATGAAGAATGTAAGCGATATGAAAGAGAATACGCGTCGCCGTGGGAAACGCCTTGGGCGGCGTCGATTGCTGAAGAAGCGCTCTTCTCTCTGACGTCCATGCGAGAGGGTTACGCTGCATTATCGAATATCCGCACAGCGAATGCGCAAGAAGCTTTTCTTGCACATTGGACGCCTTATGCTGCACTGATTGATGACTGTGTCAGGCAGCTTGATTATATGATTCAGTTGATAAAAAAAGGTCTGCAGGAAAAGACGCCTGGCACTTGGGATGAAATTGGCGAAGCCATTTTGCGCTTTGATACGTATATGCTCGGTAAAAAGGAATTTCGCCCACTGAAAAAAGAGTTTCCAGAGCAGCAGACGGCATTTAAAGATCGGCGAACGGAATTAAAAAAAGAGTATAAGAAATTCGCAGACGACACCGCTTTTTGTGAACGAGAAGAAGATGTACGAACGCGACTGATGCAGACGGGAAAGACGGTGCGCGCCTATGTGCATCTTGTCAAGCGCTATATGACTGCACTGCTGGCTGCTGAGAGGGATAGGAATGCCTTTTACTTCGATGCCATTGCGCATCTTGCGATTGACCTTCTTTGTAAGAACCCTGATGGTCTGATGCACGGTGTTTCGGTGGATGAGGTGCGCTCAGACGTCGCCAAAGAACTGATGGAAAAGTTCAGATTCATCATGGTTGACGAATATCAGGATACGAATGGTGTGCAGGAAGCGATTCTTTCGTTAATCGCACGCGAAGACAATCTCTTTATTGTCGGCGATGTCAAACAGAGCATCTATCGCTTCCGTATGGCAGATCCCTCGCTTTTTCAAAAGAAATACGATTCCTTTCCAGAAAAACCGGATCTGTCTGATGCTGGTAAGGATCAGCTGATTACGATGAAGCAGAACTTCCGCAGCCGCAGCGAAGTGCTCTCGCCGATCAATTTCATCTTCGATCAGGTCATGGTTCGCTCTGCCATGCAGATTGACTACGATGAAAAGAGCCGCCTTTATCCGGGGCTGCCGTATGAGAAGCACGCACGCACACTAACCGGTGCTGCGGAAGTAGCAGTCATCTGCAGAGGAGAAGACGTTTCTTCCGATGCGGCTTTTCATGAAGTGGCGAAAGACGATGCTGATACCGAAGAGCTTACAGGTTTTGAAATCGAAGCACAGTATATCGCAAACCGCATATTAGCGCTTATCGCTTCGGAGCATGTTGTCTTTGATAAGGACAGGGGAGCTTATCGTCCCCTCGCCTATCGCGACATCGCTGTTCTTCTCCGCGCTGTTGCGGGAAAGGCAAATATCCTGCTTGAAGTTTTGCAGCAAAATAGCATTCCCGCTTATGCGGAAATTAGCGGCGGCTACTTCGAGACGAGTGAGATCCGCATGATTCTGTCGCTCCTAAGCCTGCTCGATAACGCAAGGCAGGATATTCCGCTTGCCGCCATCATGCTTTCACCCATCGGCGGCTTTACGGCAGAGGATTTAGCGCGTCTGCGCATTCTCTCGCCGGAAGATACGCTTTACGATGCACTGATCGTACACTATGAGGGGAAGGATGAATGTGTGCAGGAACTGATGCATCGCACGGGGCGCTTTCTTGCACGGCTTTCCAAGTGGCGCAGCTACGCCGCATCGCACAGTGTACCGGAAATCATCTGGCAGCTTTATCGCGATACCGGCTATTATGAATACGTCGGCGGTCTTCGTGGCGGTGTCTTGCGACAGGCAAATCTTCGCATGCTCGCTGAACGTGCAGAAGACTATGAGGCGACAAATTATCGTGGACTCTTTCGTTTTCTGCGCTATATAGAAAACCTGCAGAAGCGTGAGACAGATCTTTCGACAGCGCGTACGCTTGGTGCGAGTGAGAATGTCGTCCGCATCATGACAATTCATAAGAGCAAGGGGCTTGAGTTTCCCGTCGTTATTCTTTCCGATATGGGAAAGAAGTTTAACCTTTCCGATGCCAAGGGCAATTTTCTGATGCATAAAGCATTAGGTATCGCGCCGAAGCTTGTCGAGCGCAGCACAGCAGGCAGACAGATCTATCGGACGCTCTCTTGGCAGGCGGTCAGCCATGCGATTCAAGCTGATGCTAAGGCAGAGGAGATGCGCGTTCTCTATGTCGCCATGACGCGTGCCCGCGAAAAACTGATTCTCACGGGAATGGTTGGGCAAAGGCAATATCAAAGTCTTATCTCACGCCTTAAAAAGGCGGCGGATGCTGAGAAGCCGAGCTTTTCAGACCGTGCTATTCGCTCGGCAAACAGCTATTTCGATTGGGTATTGCCTGCGATTCTTCGCCATAAGGATGGCAAGGTACTGCGCGAGCTTGCGGATGTCTCGTCCTTTCATGACTGTACCTATCTTGCCGAAGATTCTTCCTTTTCGATTTCCGTACTCTCTGCGTCTGCAATTTCTTCGGGGCAGCTGGAAGAGAAGGAGGAAAGTGCGCTCTTTTCTGCGATTCGCTGTCATGAGCCGCTTGCCGCAACGGCGTGGAAAGAAAAAGTCGAGGCTTGTCTTGGCTTTTCCTATGATATGCACGGTCTTTTCAATGTTCCGACAAAACTCAGCGTCACGGAGATTAAGAAACGTATGAACGCTATTGCGCATGAAGATGTCCCTATGCCTGAGCGCTCTTTGGTGGAAAAAAGCACGGCATTTGAACGCCCGCATTTTCTGCAAGAAAAGACGGAGCTTTCGTCTATGGAATTCGGCACACTCGCCCACACCATTTTGCAGTATTTAGACCTTGCGGGCGACTTGTCGCGAGACGGTCTTAAGATGCAGCTTTCCAGCATGGTGGCGGCACATTTAGTGGAAGGAAGTCTTCTGACAGATGTGCGGAGAGAGTGCCTGCTTGACGATTTGATGAAATTTGTTTCTTCGAAAATCGGAAGGCGCATGCAGTCCTCTAGGAAGCTTTACCGCGAACTTCCCTTCAGCCGCATGATGCCGGCCAAGCGCTTTTTCCCGCTTGTTGAAGGAGACGAGAAAGTTTTTGTCCAAGGAATCATTGATGTTCTCTTTAAAGACGAAGATGGGCATCTCGTCTTACTCGACTATAAAACGGATCGTGATACATGTGCTTCTCGTGCTGCCGCGCGGTATAAGGTGCAAATTGATATCTACAGCGAAACTATCGAAGCAATCCTAGGAGAGCATGTTGAAGAAAAGTATCTCTATCTTCTTTATGACGGCACGCTTGTCGATATGGAATAAGCCATGGCGTTTTGGAAGAAAATTGTCATAAGGGATTTGGCAGCGGGACAGAGAGGTTTTTTCACCATAGAGGCACTCTTTCTTTGCGTATGGATTGTTCTCAGTGCGGTCGGCGTACTCATGCTTTACCGCGCGGCTGATGCCGAACTGCGGGCATCGGAGCAAATGGAAGCGATCTTTTTGGCACAAGATGAGATCGCACGTCTTGAAAACGAGGGACTGTCTGTAGTAGGTACGAGGGATATGACACAAAACCGTACGACCTTTCATGTAACAAGCCGATGGGAGTCTGTCGATGGGCGCAGGGAGGCTGTCATTAAAGTCTCGTGGGATGCGCGGGGAAACAATCATGAAATCGAACTGCGGCGGGAGTTGGTCACGCATGAAAAAGGGACGTGAAGGCGAGCAGGGCATCCTTTTGCTTGACCTTGCGATTTCGCTTCCCGCCATTATCTTTCTGATGGGAACGATCGCCTTTGTTTCGGTCTTTACCGTCCGTGAAGGCTATCGGATCTATGCAGAGGCAGAACTTCGCCAAGAGGTGCAGGACGTCATGATGCGCATCACAGGCGATGCAGCTGAAGCTTATAAGGTGCAGAAGGTATATATGAGCCGTGGTGTCGGCATCAAGATATGGAAGCGTCCCATTCGTTTGGAAACACCATCGGTGTCTAAGGAAAAAGATAAAAGGGGAGACGTTCTCTATTTCACGCATGAAGTTGGTTCCTTGACAAAGATATGCTATGGAGATCCGCATCAGCCGATTACAGGGAATAGTTCATTTGCCCGGGTGCAGATCGTCGCGTTCGATGTCGAAGATTATCCCGCGGAGAAGAAGCATGTCGTAACGATCAAGGCAAGAAATCCAGCTTCGAAAGCGACGTATACACTGACAAGGGTGATCTATGTGTCGAAAGAAGGAGAGTTCTCTCGTGATGCAATGGGTGCCGCAAAACCTGCAAACGCTAAAACAATTGCCAGCGCAAGGTGAACGATGTTTGTCTCTTTTGGATATGAAGCGGTCGGAAGCCGGAATGATTTCGCTTTGGGCGATAGCTGTTGCCCTTTTCACACTTGCCATCAGCAGTGCTCTCTTTGCTTATATGGCAAATGAACGCAAGATGAGTGAAGAATATCTTGTGGAAACTCGGCTGCGCCTGGCGGCAGAAAGTGCTGTCGAGCACACGGCGCATAGGTTTGAAGAGCATCCGGAACTTGTGAAGAAAGACAGTACAGCGCAAAAAAATGGTGAGTATTCCGTCTTTTACCATGACCATTACGATGTATTTTATAAAGACGACAGCTTTACCGCGGATATCGAAGCCAAACGGGAGAACAAAGACAGACGGGAGAAGGCAGCTAAAGAGAATAGGGAGGAACGCATCATCATCACGGCGATTGCACGTCGGAATGTCAGTGTAAAAAAAGATTGGGAGCGGCACAAGGTCGTCCATGGCATCGTGACGGGGAAGGATAAAAGTTATCGTTTTGCAGGCTGGGCAGAATAAGAGGGCGGTGAAAATTTGAAGCCATTGGATAAGATGCGGAACGAGGAAAATTTGTCAGAGCACACAGACGCTGCAGGACGAGAAAAAATTTTTTCGGTACGTGAGAAGTTGAAGCACATGGCATTAGGATTATCATCTGTCTTTAAAGCTTTATTTTTCAAGCCGCAGGATGCTGCTGTCGGCATCTTAGCGCACGGCCAAGAGCTTTATGCCGTATGGGTAACCTTTGAAGGAAACGTTGTTCTTCATCATTTTCATAAGGAGAAACACGACACAGGTGTGTTCGGGCATGAACGTGGCGATGCTGCAGCAAAAGAGCAGAAGCTCACTCGAAATGTGCGGAAAGCTGTCGTCCGTCGGATTGTCTCGGTAGAGCTCGCCCAAAGTGAGAAAGAATCCTCTCTGTTTTCTTTGGCAGAGAGCGTGGAAGTTCTTCTCATCCGTAATGGCTGGAAGGATCTTCCCGTCGGCATGGCCATGGGAGCGGATATGACGCAGTTTTACGATATTCCGGTGCCGCTTGAGGTCAAAGAATGGAAGGAAGCAGCGTATTGGGAACTGGATGAACGGCTTCTTGGGGACGGTCTTAGCGCCGAGACTTCTGAACTTGTCTTTGATCGCGATTCGAGTGGGATTTGTCATGCTGCTGCCATTGACCGCACGTATTTTGCCTTGCTTCGGGATGCGTTTCGTGAGACAGGGCGTCGTATCGATAGTTTTTCTGCTTTTTATCCGCGAGGTTTATCGGAAACGGAAGATGGTATCGTTGCAGGTGAGGACATGCTATCGTTTTCCTTTCGAGAAATTGGCCGTACGGGAGATAGGCAGAATCTGATTGGAGAATTTGCCCCTGCTGCTGCGGCGGCTCTCTGTGCTGTCGGGCGCGGTAAGTCGCTTGGCATGGACTTCCTGCCAAAGAAAGCAAAGCGTCTTCTGCTCCGTTATAAAGAGCTGTCTGTTATGCTGCTCGCTTTGGTACTTGTCATCCTGATAGGATTCACGACATTTGATTATTATCGCTGCCATGCAGCAAAGACAGAACGGAAAGAGATCGAAGCTCACCTGGTACAGATGGAAGGCGATCGGCAGTCCATGCAGCAGATGGAAGCGAGCAAAGAACGTATCAACCGCAAAAAAGCCATTCTTGCAAAATTATCCGAAAATCCGTCGCCCGTCTACAGCTTGCTCGTACATCTCGGGCAGCCGGATCTCACAGTGGATGGTGTCTGGCTTGAGACCATATCCTTTTCAGGGGATGGAACGCTTAGTCTTGACGGCAAGGCCTATTCCTTTGACCTTTTGGCGAGTTTTCTCAAGGGCTTCGAAAAGGATACGGCATTCTTTCCGAAGCCGCCGATCCTCAAAGAGTCGGAAGAAACAGAGGATGCGACGGGGCGATTTGTCAGGTTTAAAGTCGAAATGAGTCTTCAGGAGGAATGAGCTTTGCAGGATATTCAAAGGATGCTGAAAGAAGTGAGCGAGCGAGAGATTTTTATCGTTGCCGTACTTATCAGTTTACTCCTTGTTTTTTCCTTTTTCTTTTTCATACACATCCCGCTTAAGGAAGCGTATAATAGCGAGATGGCAGAAAGGGCGAAACTGGCTGAGACGGAAACGACGATTGTAAACTTCAAAGATGCGCATCTTGACAGCGAAGCCTATAAAAAAGAACTTTCTGATCAAGATGCTCGAATGACGGCGGCCATTCCTGATGACCTAAGGCAGGGCGAATTTCTCGCACTTCTCGAACAGCGTGCGATTTTCTCCCATGTTGAGCTCATTGGTGTGACACCAGAAACAGAGGTTAAAGAGGCAGAATATCGCTCGCTTCCGCTTACGGTTGAATTCCGAGGAAATTACTTTTCCATACTCGATTTCATCCAAGAAATCGAGGACAGTGACCGCTTTATTCAAGTGGACTCTTTTGAAATTCTGCATGATGGGAAATTTTTGACCTGTAAATTACGGCTTTTCATCTATGCGATGCTTGACAAAAGCGCTTGAATCCGCCTAGAGTATATACATTTAAAGCTTATAGAATAAGAATCAGAGAGGTGCAATATGAGTACACTTCGTTTTATGACTGCCGGTGAATCTCATGGTCCGTGTTTGACGGCCATCCTTGAGGGACTTCCCGCAGGGCTGAAGCTCGATACGGAAGGCATTTCAAAAGACCTTGCAAGGCGGCAGCAGGGCTACGGCCGCGGCGGCCGCATGAAGATTGAGCAGGATCGGGCGGAGATCCTCTCCGGCGTTCGTTTTGGCGAGACCATTGGCGGCCCCATAACGCTTCGCGTCATCAACCGTGATTTTCAGAACTGGCTTGGCCGCATGGCAGCGTTTGGTGCACCAGAGGGAGAAAAGGTTACAGCGGCGCGTCCCGGACATGCTGATCTCACAGGCGTTATGAAGTATGACCGCAAGGATGTCCGCGATATTTTAGAGCGCTCAAGCGCACGTGAAACGACGATGCGCGTCGCTGTCGGCGCGCTTTGCAAAGCGTTCTTGAAGGAAATCGGCATCGAAGTCGTCTCGCATGTCACGACGATTGGCGGCGTATCGGTCGATCCGGAAAGAATCGACCGCAAGACGATCGGAAAGAATGCAGTGCAGGAAGCATCTGAAGTCAGCTGCTGCGACCCGGAAGCGGCGGAAAAGATGAAAGCGCGCATTCGTGAAGCACAGGCAGCAGGGGATACGCTCGGCGGCATCTTCGAAGTCGTTGTCCGCGGCGTTCCCATCGGACTTGGCAGCTATATCCAGTGGGATCGACGCCTTGATGCAAAGCTGGCAGCGACGCTCATGGGTATCCAGGCGATCAAGGGGGTAGAAATTGGTGCGGGCTTTGCCTGTGCGATGCGTCCCGGCAGTGAAATCCACGATGAAATCTTTGTGGATAAAAAGGGGCATCCCTTCCGTAAGACGAACCGCTCCGGCGGGCTGGAAGGCGGCATGACCAACGGTGAGGAGATTGTTCTTCGCGCCGTGATGAAGCCGATTCCGACGCTGATGCAGCCGCTGCATACGATGGACATTGCGACGCACGAGCCAGTCTTGGCGAGTAAGGAGCGCAGCGACTGCTGTGCTGTTCCCGCAGCATCTGTTGTTGGAGAAGCGATGGTCGCCATTGCGATTGCCGCAGAAATCTGCAAGAAATTCAGTGCGGATTGTATGCGCGATTTAAAAGATGCCATTTCGCGTTATGAAGAGCGTCTGGGAAAGGAATGGTAAGCTATGGGTACAAATATTATTCTCATAGGCTTCATGGGAACAGGAAAGACAACAGTGGGAAAACTTCTTGCTAAAACCTTGCAGTATCCCTTTATCGATCTGGATGAAAAAATTGAAACCGATAACGGCATGACCATTCCGAAGATATTTGAAGAAAGGGGAGAGTCGTACTTCCGTGCCCGCGAAAAAGATGCGGTGCGTGAGATAAGAGCACTCGAGTGCCATGTCATCTCAACGGGCGGCGGCACGCCGGTGGATGCAGAGAATGCCGCTATGCTGCGAGAAGCGGGATTTGTCGTCTCACTTCATGCAGATATTGATACCATCGCGCAGCGGACAAGTGCCAAGGGCGAGCGTCCTGTGCTGGATGGTGCAGAGGAAGAGAGCCGCAGGAAAGCCGTAGAGCGCGTTCTTGCCTCTCGTAAAGAAGCTTACAGCCGCGCAGATATATGCATTGATACAGCAGCGATGCGCCCAAGGGAAGCCGTTCATGAAATCATCTGTGCGTTAAAAGAAAAGAGGATTGCGCATGCGTAAGGTTGAGGTACCACTCGGTACAGAATCCTATACGATTTTCATCGATGCATTGGTGGAAAGAGACATTGTCGCCTTTACGAATGCGGCGGATTTTTCTAAGAAAGCCCTCATTATCACCGATACGAATGTCGGACCGCTCTATGCGGAAAAATTGAAGGAAATGCTTTGTAAGGCAGGGCTGAAAGCGCATGTTGCGACCGTACCTGCCGGAGAATCTTCCAAGAGCCTTGCTGTCGCAGAAGAACTCTTTACGAAGTGCATCGAACTGGGGCTTGACCGGAAGTCTGCCATCTATGCGCTTGGCGGCGGTGTCGTCGGGGATCTGGCTGGTTTTATCGCGGCATCTTATATGCGCGGCGTTCCGTTTATTCAGGTGCCGACCAGTTTGCTTGCCATGGTGGATTCGAGTGTCGGCGGCAAGGTCGCGGTCAACCATCGCCTCGGAAAGAATCTCATCGGTGCGTTTTATCAGCCGAAAGCGGTCTTTATGAATCTCGCGTGGCTCAAAACATTGCCGAAACGCGAAATTTATACAGGACTTGGCGAGATTATCAAATACGGCATTATCGTCGATGCAGAATTTTTCGCCTATCTTGAAAACCACAGTGAGGAAATCCTCGCACTGGCACCTGAAGCGACGGTACATATGGTGGCGCGCTCCTGCGAAATAAAGGCAGAGGTCGTCGGTAAGGATGAAAAAGAAGCTGGACTTCGCCGTATACTGAACTTCGGGCATACGATTGGGCACTCGATTGAAAAAGAAACGGAATACAAACGTTACAATCATGGAGAAGCTGTCGCCATCGGCATGGCAGGTGCGGCAGACATCAGCCGTCAGCTTGGTATGATTTCCGAAGTGGATGAAGTGCGCGTAAAGAATCTTATCAAAGAGCTGCATCTTCCAACACAGGCGAAAGGCTGTATCGTCGATACGATGTATCAGGACATCTTTCATGATAAAAAAGCCATCAACGGCAAGGTGAACTGGGTGCTTATGAAAGCTATCGGAAAAGTAACCGTCCGAAGCGATGTTCCGAAAGATGTTGTTTGCAGCGCGATGGCAAGTTGTCTCTAAGGCAGATGCCTTGTGATGGATAGTTCGGAAGAAAAATGACAGTCATCAGAATTTCTGTGGCTATGGGAGAGTTGTAAAATGAAGAAAATACTCTTGCTGGTTTTCTTCTTGTTTCTTGCAATTGTCGGCGGCGTTGTCAGCATTATGCTCGGGTCGGTCTCAATCCCGATCAACGAGATACTGTCTGCGCTCACAGGATCTGGAGCAGGCATGCACGCAGAGATATTACAGAACATCCGCCTGCCGCGCACCATCGTTGCAGCACTTGTCGGTATCAATCTCGCGCTTTCCGGAGCAATCTTGCAGGCGATTATGAAGAATCCGCTGGCCGACCCGCATATCATCGGCATCTCTTCGGGCGCGGGGTTAGTGGGGATTCTCGTCATGCTGACGATGCCGGCGTACAGTTATCTCGTGACACCCGCTGCCTTTCTTGGCGCGATGGGGGCGGCGATGCTCATCTACATCCTCGCGTGGAAGAATGGCATTCGCCCGATTCGTATCATACTGGCCGGTGTTGCTGTCTCGGCGTTTCTATCGGCATTTATTTCTGCACTGATGATTTTATACAGCGACCGCGTTCACTCTGCACTCATGTGGATGGTCGGCGGATTGTCGGCGCGCAGCTGGCCGCACGTTGCGATGCTTTGGCCCTATACACTTGTGGGCGGTATCTTGGCCCTTTTTGCCGCAAGGCATTTGAACATCCTACAGCTTGGCGACGAGATGGCAAGGGGGCTGGGACTTCCTGTCGAGCGCACGCGGCTGATGCTCACCGCCGTCGCAGCTCTGCTTGCTGCAAGCGCGGTTTCTGTCGTCGGTTTGCTCGGTTTTGTTGGACTCATTGTGCCGCATGCAGCGCGTTTGATGATCGGCTCAGATTATCGCTGCTTGTTGCCGGCATCGGCCATTTTGGGCGCAGCGACATTGATGTACAGTGACACCTTCGCACGCATGGCATTTGCACCGGTCGAGCTTCCTGTCGGCATCATCATGGCTGTTCTCGGTGCACCGTTCTTTCTCTTTCTCCTTCGAAGGGAGCTTTGATCATGTTGCTTTCTGTGAAAGGGCTGTCAGTTGCCATCAAAGGGCACCAGATTTTAAAGGATATCTCTCTGAAATTTACAGAAGAAAAGCGTACGGCGATTATTGGCCCGAACGGTGCCGGTAAATCGACACTCCTTCGAAGTATGGTAGGCATTCGGCACGATTACGAAGGGCAGGTGCTCTTAAACCATGCGGATACACGGAAGATCGGTACGAGGGAGCTTGCCAAAAGCATTGCGATTCTTCCGCAGGGCGCAGCCGCACCACCAGATACTACGGTGCGCCGTCTCGTCAGTTACGGCAGGTTTCCCTATCGTTCTGTCTTTGGAAATTCGGATGCTAAAAAAGATCGTGAGGCGATCGAATGGGCGATGAGGGTAACGCATGTCGAGGACTTTGGCGACCGTCAGATTGATACGCTGTCCGGCGGTGAGCGTCAGCGCGCCTTTCTTGCCATGACGCTTGCACAGCAGCCTAAAATCCTCCTGCTGGATGAGCCGACGACGTATCTTGATATTGCGCATCAGCTTGAAGTCATGAACATTGTAACCGAAGTCAATCGTCGCTATGGCATCACAGTTATCATGGTGCTGCACGATATCAATCACGCGCTGCAGTTTGCCGATGAGATTGTCATCATCAAGAATCATGGCATCTACGGACAGGGAACGCCGGAAAAGCTGATGACGGTGGAAACGCTCGCCGAGGTTTTTGGTGTTAGGGCAGATCGTTTCATCAATCAAGAGGGACATGTCGTCTTATCGCCTGTGGGATTGGTAGGAAAAAGATAATACTTTCCGCGCATGTGCGATGACTTTAAGGGACATATCGCATAGCACATCCTCACACGGATAAAAGTATATAGATAGAAAGAGGCCACGAGCAGTAACTCGTGGCCTCTTTTCGTGAACAATCTTTATTATATGGCAGAGATAATTATGAAAATAATTTTTAATCTCTATTGAAATGAAAATGATAATATGATATACTCTCAATAAAATGAAATTGAGTGTAGTACTTAATCTCATAGTTTTTATTCATCTGTTTTTCAAGGAGATGTTTTCGTGGAAAGCACTTGGGAGCTCTTTCAAAAGGGCGGTCCTGTTATGTATGCCCTGCTTATCTGCTCGATTGTGGTCATTGCTGTTGCCATTGAGCGATATCGTTTTTACAAGCAGGCTGGTAGAAATGCAACACCTTTTATAGCGAAGCTGCCGGAGATGCTCGGATCTTGTGATGCGAACCAAGCCGCTGAACTCTGCGTGGTAGAGAACACTGCACCGAGCTATATTGTCGAAGCAGGGCTTCGCGCACAGGCTGCGGGCGACAGCGTTGACCTTGCACTGGATACGGCCTATGGCGAAATGGCAATGAAGCTCCGCGCACGTCTCAATTATCTCTCAATGATCGTTACAATGGCGCCGTTGCTCGGCCTTCTCGGAACGATTTCCGGTATGATACAGTCGTTCAGCATCTTCAGCGTTCGCGCAGGTGAACCGCTTGCGATTACAGGCGGTATCGGCGAGGCACTGATCGCTACCGCAACCGGTCTTTGTGTTGCCATCTTCTCCCTTGTCATCCATACCTATTTTGTACAGCGGCTCGATGAAATGCTTGCGACACTGGATAAGGCGGCATCCGCCATGCGTAATTTCGACAAGGAAAAGAGGAGGAATAGCGATGAAGCGTGACTTTCGCATTACGAAAGAGCCGCTCGTCATGATCATCCCGATGATCGATATCATGCTGTTTCTCTTGGTGTTCTTCATGATCAGCACGATCTATATGGTGCAGACAAATACCGTGCAGGTTGCACTTCCTCAGGCAGCTGCTTCGAAGATGGAAACGCGGCCGAACATCGTTCCAATCACGGTGACGGATAAGGGAGATGTCCTCTACGATAAAGATTCAATTCCGAATCAGGATATTGAAGGAAAAGTCAAGGCGTCTCTGGCTTCGGACCCTGATACGGTTTTTGTCCTTCGTGGTGACAAGGCGGCAAACTATGAACGCGTTGTACGGGTTCTCGATCTCTTGAAGCGTGCCGGTACGCGTCACGTCTCCATTGCAACGGAGACTGCGGGGAGGCAGTAAGATGCGCTTTAAAAGCTATTGGCGAACGACGATATTGATTGCGGTCTTTCTGCACTTCTTCGTTTGCCTGGCTCTCGCCGTCGTAGTACCAAGGCTTCACTTCGATACCGACCCGATTCCTGCAGATGAGATGGAAGTTGTCGATCTCGAGGATCCCGGAGTGAGCGAAGAGGAGACAGAGAAGGAACCGGAACAAAAGACGGAAGAGCAGCCGGCAGCAGCGCCGGAGCCGAAAGCTCCAACACCTGTACAGGAAACGACACCGCAGCAGGAGCAGACCTCTGACGAACCGATGGATGTACCTGAGATGTCTCCAACTGTGGCAGAGGATCTGAACGAAGCTGTTGCAGCGATGAATGGGCAGGGAGGCTCCAGTAAATCGGCTGGTTCATCCAATGGCAAGCTAACGGGGAAAACGGCTTCCGCTGGAAATCCTGCACCGCCTAATCAGTACATTGGTGCCGAAATTGTTGGCGGTGATACACCGAATACGAGCGGTACGGATTTTCGTGGTATCGTTGGCCTTCTTGTCGCCGTTGATGAAAAGGGAAAGCCTGTTGGTTGCGTTGTACAGCGCACGAGTGGCAGGAAGATGATCGATCAGGTGGCTATCAACAGCGTGTATCGGCTTCAGTTCTCGCCTGCTATTGATGACAGAGGGATGCCGATGAAGACGAGACGTGTCGTCAAGTTTGTCTTCGATGGTTCGAGCCCACATCGTTTTGATGATGATGAGAATAAGCGCATTCGCGCGGCGCGTCAGATTTACGAAGCGCAAAAAGCTAATTCCCAGAACCAGTAGAGTTTCAGTAATTTACAAGACTGGCGCAAGGGGGTTGGCGATTCGATATGTGAAAGGACAGCTAGAAGGTGAAAGTTTGAAAAAGATATTTTTATTCTTGATGGCGTTCATGCTCTTCTTCCTACCGGTCACGCATGCAGATCCACATTGGGAGGAGATTGCGGGACGCATCGCGGACACTGTCGATCAGGCAGTCGTGTCATACAACAACGGAGATGCCGAGGGCGCAAGAGAACTCATCAATACTTCTTATTACGGCATCTACGAAAAAGAAGGCATGGAAAGCGTGATGCGCAGCGCAGTTTCTTCAAAAGAAACCAACTTGACAGAGTACCAATTCTACAAAGTCAAGAAGGTAATGAAGGATGGAGCTGATGCAGCGACGGTGCAGCAGGAAGCCGATAAGCTCAAGGCAATGGTCAATGACAATGTTTCGGCTCTTAAGAATGCGCATGGCACCTCAGGTCTTGCGGCATTTCTTCCAGCGTTTCTCATCCTTCTCCGCGAGGGTCTCGAGGCGATTCTCGTCCTCGTTGCCATCATTGCCTATCTGAAGAAGTCTGGCAATGGAAAACATTTGAACGTCGTCTACAATGCCTCGATTGCAGCCATCATCGCGAGTTTTATTTCGGCGTATATCTTTGCGACGATCCTCAATAACAACACCGGCGGCATCAGCCGCGAGGTGCTTGAAGGCGGTACTGCACTGTTCGCGGTTGTCGTCTTGCTCCTCACGAGCGCATGGCTCGGCGGCAAGGCAGATAAAGATACTTGGAAAGCCTACATTGACGGTCTTGTCAAAACGTCGGTTACGCAGGGGACAGCTCGCGCGCTCGGCGCTGCTGCCTTCCTCGCTGTTTATCGTGAGGGTGCCGAAGTCATTCTATTTTACCAGGCGCTGTTTAACAATGCCGCGGCAGATGTCGATATGATTTGGGCAGGCTTTGGCGCCGGGTGTGTAGCACTCGCCATCATTTTCTTCGCCATTCAGCACGGTATCCTACGCATCCCGCTTCGCCCGTTCTTTATCTTTACCAGTGTTCTCATGTATCTCCTTGCGGTCAGCTTTACCGGCGGCGGCATCTCAGAGCTTCAGGAGGGCGGTGTCGTAGGTGTTACGCAGATAGAGAATTTCCCGATTCCGCCGAATGATATTCTAGGTATCTATCCGACCGTTGAGACGGTTGGTGCGCAGATTATACTGCTGCTCATCGGCGCTGCTATGGTTTTCTATGCACGCCGTAAGAATAAGAAGGTAAAGGCGGCTTAAAATTTTTTGGTAAAAACGGATTCCTCCCGTTTTACATAGGGCAGGGCGTTGTCCATTGTGGAGAGAACTTATAAGACCATAGTTCCTATGGCAAGGTTTTTGAATATCCCAGAATCTCCTAGTTTTAGCGATGGGGAGCACGTCAGATCTGAGAAGCGATGCTTCTGATCAATGTATTCTATTCAAAGGAGTTGTTCTAAAGATGAAATCATTCAAACTCAAGCATCTCAAAAAGGCTTTTGCTGTTGCGGCTATCGCGGCTACAGCGTTCACCTTCAGCGCCAGCACGTCGTATGCAGCCGGCTTCACAGAATATCCGATTGGTGATGAAATCGAAGATACGACAAATCACTTCAAGGTTGCGCTCGTTTACTTCCAGCCGATCCAGATGCTTCCGGAAGGTCAGCAGCTTTCCCCGGATCAGGCAGATATGCATATCGAGACGGATATTCATGCAACAGAAGGCAATGATACGGGCTTTGGTGTAGGCGAATGGATCCCTTACCTCCGCGTTCATTACAAGTTCACAAAGCGCGAGACGGGACAGAGTGTTGAAGGTGTCTTCATGCCGATGAACGCTGACGATGGTCCGCATTATGGTGCAAATGTCAAGCTCCTCGGTGCTGGTACCTATGATATGCACTTCTCCATCGACAGCCCCTATGATCAGGGGTATGGTCTTCATGTCGATGAAGAGACGGGTGTTAAGGGACGTTTCTGGACGAAGCCGGTTGAGATGAACTGGGTCTTCAACTATGTTCCGCGCCGCTGGTAAGAAGCATTAGAAATCCCGCCTTCCCTTTATCTTACTTCAGGGAAGGCTTTTCTTTCCATATAGGAGAAAGCGTGGTGTAAGGGACTATGTTGCAACTATTCCTGCAACAATTTATACCGGCCATGGAGCAAGTCGTGACGCTGGCTGTTCCGCTCGGCATCCTCTATGCAATCTTGCAGCGTCTCCCTGCAAAGGGATATCAGACAGGGTATCGTTCGGCTATCAAGTGGGGATTCTGGCTTTCCATTGCCATTGTTGTCGCCCGTGTCGGCACGCGCAATGCAGTCAGCCGCGAAGGCGTAGAAGGCATTGCCATTACGATTGCCTTTCTTGCAGAAATCGTCTGCATTGTTTTGCTCGCACGCGGACGCGGTCAGGAAGAAAAGCCTTATGCACCGTTAAAATATAGTGCTATTGTTTTAGGACTCCTTCTCTTTTTCTATCATGGGATGGAAATTTGGTTTATCCCGGTCGGCAGCGCCATTTCTGCCGCGGGCGACTATACATCGACGAACTTCTTTGTCAAGCTTGCGGGCTTTGGTGCAGGGTTCTTATTTGGATGTATTGGCTCTTACGTTGTTTATCGTGCAGCAGCGGCACTGAATGACAAGCGATTGGTCTTTGTCTTCATCGTTCAGGCACTTGCTATGATGGTACAGCAGGGCATCTTTCTCGTCCAACTCTTTCTCGCACGGCATATCATTTCGAGCGAATCCGTGCTCTCTTTGATGGCGCCGATTATTGACCATTCTTCGTGGCTCATCTTCATCATCTTTTTTGCCGTGCTCTTTGTGCCGATTACGCTCTATTCACAGAAACGCCCGGCACGGCCGGCGGATATGAATCCCGCACGATATCGCCGTCTTATTCAGGGCGTTATTCATAAGCGTCGCTGGGGCGCTGCTACGGTTGTCGCGCTTATCTTCATGGTCGCGTTTTCAAGTTTTGGTTCAAGTTATGCCAATAAGCAGGTTGAATTAGTTAAGCCACAGCCAGTGGTTCCCGTAGGAGATCACGTCGACCTTCCGCTTGGCGATGTCAACGATGGGCATCTGCACCGCTTTGTCTATCAGGCATCTGGTGGTCAGCAGGTTCGGTTTATCGTCATATTGAAGGGCGGCAATTCGTACGGCGTCGGTCTGGATGCCTGTGAAATCTGTGGTCCTACGGGCTATTACGAACGTGACAATCAGGTCGTCTGCCGCCTTTGCGATGTCGTCATGAACAAAGCGACAATTGGTACAAAGGGTGGCTGTAATCCGATTCCACTCGAGCATCAGGTCACCGAAGGCAATCTTCGCATTCCAGTCGAAGCACTGGAGGCGGCAAAGAAGATATTTAATTAAAAAAGGGGGGAGTTTGTTTGTTTTGGCAGATGGTAAAAGGAGCGCTGATTCGTCAGAGAAAGCGCTTTATACTCATCGCACTCACGGTTGCGCTCGGCGTTTCGTTGGCTGCCGCCATGCTGAACGTCATGTTCGACATCGGCAATAAAGTCAATGAGGAGCTGAAGGCCTACGGTGCAAACATCACCGTTACGCCGCGAAATGCCTCCGTCCTTCGTGATATATATGGCGTGGAAGGCGGCAGTCAGGCGTATCTGAATGAATCGGATATCGGCAAGATAAAGACGATCTTTTGGACGAACAATATCATCGCTTTTGCACCGGAGCTTAAAGAACAATTGACGCTTTCTGGTGGGCAGTCCGTACCGATCATCGGCACTTGGTTTACGCATTCCATACAGCTTCCTACCGGTGAAGATTTTACATCCGGCACCGAGCCGATGAAGTCTTGGTGGCAAGTTGACGGCGCATGGCCGACGGAAGCAGCAGATGAGGTTCTCGTTGGCGCAAAACTCGCGCAGAATCTTGGCATCTCTGCTGGGGATACGATCTCTTATACACAAAATGGAACAGAAGGCACGCTTAAAGTCACGGGCATTGTTTCGGGCGGCGGCACAGAAGATGATGCCATCACAGCAAACCTTGGCTTTGTCCAAGGTCTGTTCGGGCACGAGGGAAAGATTGACAAGATCGAAGTCAGTGCGATGACGACGCCGGAAAACGATCTTGCTCGAAAGGCAGCAGAAAATCCGGAGCGCCTTTCACAAAAAGAGCGTGAGATCTGGTATTGTACATCCTATGTCAGTTCGATCGCATATCAGATTGAAGAGGCCATTCCCGGCGCAACGGCGCAGCCTGTCCGTCAGATTGCAGAATCAGAGGGAAAGATTCTGGATAAGACGCAGATGCTTATGATGCTCATCACGATCTTATCGCTTATCTCGGCAGCACTTGGTGTCTCGAACCTCGTCAGTGCAAATATCATGGAGCGCAGCCGTGAGTTCGGACTGATGAAAGCGCTCGGTGCGACGAACCTTTCCGTCATCTTGATGGTTTTGGTTGAAATCTTTACAGCGGGCATCATCGGCGGCGTTGTTGGCTACCTCGGCGGTCTTTTGCTGGCGCAGGCAATTGGACATACCGTCTTTGGCTCTGGCATAGCAAGTAATCTCGTCGTGCTTCCGGTTGTCGCTGTCCTCATGGCTCTGATGCTTCTTATCGGAAGTGTCCCCGCCATTCGTATGCTGCTCTCGCTTCAGCCAGCGAGCGTCCTTCATGGCAGGTGATTCGATGTACAAAAAATATCGCTTTTTACTGACGATGATTGTGCAATCGCTTTGGCGTCAGAAATCGCGCATGGCGATCGCGCTCCTCGCTGTTGCGGTCGGTGCAGCGATCATCTCAGGTATGATTACGGTTTATCGCGAAGTTCCGGCACAGCTCGGTCGTGAATTTCGTGCCTACGGTGCCAATGTTCTCATTCTTCCTTCGGGCGATCATGCCAGCTTCTCACAAGAATCCTTTGCTCGTGCAAAAGACGCGCTCAGCGGCGAGGAAGTCGTAGGCGTTGCGCCGTTCCTTTACGATCGTTTGGAAATTAACAAGCAGCCGGTTTTAACCGGCGGTACGGATTTTGCCGAAGTGCAGAAGGTCAGCCCGTATTGGCTCGTCAAAGGCGAATACCCCACAGAGGGGAAGCATGAAATCCTGCTCGGTGCAGAGATTGCCAAGAAATTCTCCCGCGATCCGGAAAGCCTTATCGGCGATACGGTGACGGTCAGCGCAGGAGAGGGTACGGCAATAAAGACCTATACGGTTTCCGGCATCGTCAGCACGGGCGGCAAGGAAGAATCCTTCGCCTTCATGAACCTTGATGAGCTGCAGTCTCAGCTCGATAAGCCCGGTGAGATAGGTCTGGCACAGGTTAGTATCGTCGCTGACGGCGACAAGCTGCAAAGTGCGGAAGAAGCTATGCGAAAGGCAGACAGTTCGATTTCCGTCGAAGAGGTTCAGCAGATCGCTCATTCAGAGTTTAACGTCCTTTCTAAGCTGCAGGTTCTGATCCTGCTCGTCACAATCATCGTCCTCATCTTGACGCTCATCTGCGTTACAACGACGATGACGGCGGTCGTCACAGAGCGCCGCAGGGAGATTGGCCTAAAGAAGGCACTCGGTGCGTCGAATCCCGATATCATCAAGGAATTCTTGGGCGATGGCTGTATTCTCGGTGCCATCGGCGGCGTACTTGGCAGTTTTTTCGGCTATCTCTTTGCGCAGAGCGTCAGCATGAATGTCTTTTCGAGAGCCATTAGCTTTGCACCAGCGATCGCAGTTCTTGCCATTGCACTTTCCATCATCGTGACGGGCGTCGCCAGCCTGATTCCTGTCCGCATTGCTACGAATGTTGACCCCGCCATTGTCTTGCGGGGAGAGTAAGGAGTTCTTATGAGCCTTCTAGAAATGAAAGATGTCTCCATGCTTTACGGCGGCAAGGTTCCCGCACTTTCCCACATCAATCTTTCGGTGGAAAAGAATGATTGGCTTGCTGTCATGGGACCATCCGGCTCCGGCAAGACGACGCTTATGAATATCATCGGCTGTATGGATCATGCGACAAGCGGTACTGTCATACTGGATGGTCTTGATCTCACGAATGTCTCGGATAAAGAGCTGACCGAAATCCGCCGCGACAAGATCGGCATCGTCTTTCAGCAATTCCATCTGATTCCGTATTTGACAGCTGTCGAAAACATCATGGCGGCGCAGTACTATCACAGTATTCCAGATAAAGATGAAGCGCTTCAGGCGCTGGATCGTGTCGGTTTGAAGGATCGTGCCGAGCATCTGCCAAGCCAGCTGTCGGGCGGCGAGCAGCAGCGTGTCTGCATTGCCCGTGCCCTCATCAATTATCCGGTTCTCATCCTTGCCGACGAACCGACGGGCAACCTCGACGAGAAGAATCAGAACCTTGTCATGCAGATTTTTCATGAACTTCACGACGAAGGGCATACGATTCTCACTGTCACGCATTCGGCAGAAGTCGGTGAAGAAGCAGAGCGCTGCGTCATCATCGAACATGGACATCTCGTCGAAAAAAAGCAGGAAAAGAAGGAAAGGGAAAAAAAGGCATGAGTGCAGGAGAAGTAAAGAAGGAAGCAACCTCCATGTTTTTCTTCATGTCTCGCAGGAAAAGGATCGCTGCGGCACTAGTGGCAGGGCTGGCAGCGGCATCACTTTTCGCCGGATGCAGCAGTTGCTGCGACGATACGGCGAAACAATCAGATCCGTCTACACAGGAAACATCGGGCAAGGCAGCAACTATCGACCTTTCGAATGCGAAAGATGGCACCTATCAGGCGGAAAGCAGCGCAAACGATACTTATGGCCACGGTAAGATTGCCATTACCATACAGGATCATAAGATTACGAATTGTACGTACTTCGGTATCGATAAAGAAGGTGCGCTGAAGGGCGAAGAATACGGCAAAAAAAATGGTCAGATCACGAATGAACAGACCTATAAAAAGGCGCAGAACGCCGTTAAGGCGAATGCTACCTATGCAAAAGAGCTCGTAGAAAAGCAGCAGCTATCCGAAGTCGATGCTATCTCCGGTGCGACGATCTCTTACGAACAATTCGCAGAGGCAGCGCAGAAGGCGATAGAAGAGGCTAAGAAGTGAAGCGTTTTTTGGGCAAGGCGGGCATCATGCTCGTCTTGCTTATTTTTTTGTGCGTGCTGACGACACTATCCCATGCATGGTATCCTTTAGAAATACGCGAGCAAACAGGAGATGAGACCGCGCAGGAAGATTTCTTTTCCATGGATACCCCGATGACAGTCCTCGTCTCGGGAAAAAATGCAAAAGAGGAAGCAAGAGAAGCACGCGAAATGCTCGAAGGGGAGGACGCACGCTGGTCGCCGACAAAAGAGGGCAGTGACGTCTATCGAATCAACCATCATATTGGAGCATACGTTGGTGTTGCAGAGGAAACAAAAGAACTGATAGCACAGTCTATCCGTGTCGGCAGAGAAACAAACGGAGCGTTGGACATTACACTGCTGCCCGTTCTCAGAGCATGGGGCTTTTCCGGCGGTGCGCATCGTGTACCGCGTGATGATGAGCTGCAAGCGGCACGAGCTTTGACAGGACTTGCAAAGCTGCATAGCAAGGATGGGCGAGAACCGGCAGTTATGTTGGAATCCGGTGGAATAGAGCTCGGTGCAACAGCCAAAGGTTATGCGTCAGAACTGGTCGCAGAGCGCCTTCGTGCAAAAGGCATAACCTCTGCGCTCCTAAATTTAGGGGGAAATGTTGAGGTCATCGGAAAAAAGCCGAATGGCTCGCTTTGGAAAATTGGCATTCGAAATCCCTTTGGCGGCGATCCAATCGGTGTACTTCAGGTTTCGGATACATCAGTGGTCACCTCTGCGATTGACCAGCGCTTCTTCACCGATCAAACAGGACATCGCTATTGGCATATCATCGATCCCACGACGGGGAAGCCGGCGCAGAGTGGGTTGGCTTCCGCTACGATTATCATGCCAGACTGCGGCTATGCCGATGCTTTATCCACCGCAGTCTTCGTCATGGGGAAAGATTCGGCATTTGCGCTCTGGAAGGAAAAAGGGGATTTTGAGATGATTTTAGTCGCAATGAATGGTAAAATCTACGTAACTGAGGGGATTCAAGCCGCATTTACGCCAAGCGAGGGTTTTACTGTTGAGGTGTTGCATGAGTAAGCATTCTGTTCCATTAAGGCACGTCGCATCATGGAAATTATTTACCATCGTCGGTGTCATTTTTCTCATTGCCGTCTTGCTGCTGATGTTTCGTGGGCAAGCAGAGAAGGGAGCTGTTGAGATATTGCAGGATGGAAAGATCATAAAGACGCTTTCAAAAAGCGAGTTAGAACACGATACGTCCTTTCAAATTTCTTACGGTGAACACTATAACATTGTGCAGATAAAAGATGGTAAGATTCGTATCAAAGAAGCTGACTGCCCGGATCAGACTTGTGTCCGCATGGGGGAACTATCCGAGAAGGGCTCGATCATCTGTCTGCCGCATCGCCTTGAGATACGCTTTCAAAAAAAAGCAGGCAGCGAAGATGAACTCGATGGAGTGGCAAGATAATGCTAAATGATGCCTATAAGTATAGAAAGACAGAGGGCATTTATCCCTCTTTTCTTCATGAAGGCATGACGCGGCAGCGTATATCGACAAGGCGTCTGCTGCTCATGTCCTTTTTTGTCGCTCTGTCTCTCTCGCTCTATGTGGCAGAATTCTTTCTGCCGATTCTTCCTATTGTTCCAGGCGTGAAAATCGGGCTGGCAAACATTGTGACGATCTACGTCCTCGTTCATTTTCGCTTTCGTGAGGCTCTCGCTGTTCTCTTGATACGCATTTTTTTAGGTGCATGCTTGATCGGTGCGGTATCCGCACTGCCGTTCAGTGCGGCGGGTGGTCTTTCTTCTCTCTTTTTTTGTCTTTTGCTCCTGCGATTTTTACCCAATTTGCCGCTCTGGTTCTTAGGTGCCATGGGGGGAGCCGTGCATAATACAGGGCAGATATTGATCGCAACGATTTGGCTTTCAAGCACCGATGTCTTTTTCTACTATCCTGTTCTTTTGCTGTCTGGTATAACAGCGGGGCTTGTCACGGGAGGCTGTGCACAGCTTTTAGATAAACGCTTGAATAAAGTTTCTCTAAAATAAAGTCTTTTCAAGATAAGTACATGCTGCATTGCTTCTTGTTGTAGGATAAAATTCTACAGATCCCTATTGCTTTTTATTTATAATAGAGATAAAAATGATTATCCTTGACAGAATGTTTTTTTTAGTCTATTATCGAGAATGATAAAGCTCGCCATTCTCAGAGCATAGGAGAAATAATTTTATCTAGGGGAGGTTCTTCGCATGACATTGAAAGAGGCCAAAACGGGTATGACAGTAAAAATCCGTAACATTGGCAGCACAGATTTGAAAGAGCGTCTAATGACCATGGGACTGACGCCCGGAACGAAGGTAACGATTCTTCGCTCTGCACCGCTCGGCGACCCGATCGCCATCGGTGTTCGTTCCTATAACCTTGCGTTGCGCAAGATGGATGCACAGTACATCGAGGTTGAGCAGGTCGGTTGATTTTGAGAGGAGTTCTTTTTTCATGTCTACTTTAGCTGTTGCACTTACCGGTAATCCGAATACCGGCAAGTCGACAATTTTCAACGAATTGACGGGGGCGCGCCAGAAGATTGGTAACTGGCCGGGCGTTACGGTCGATAAAAAAGTCGGCTATACCCGCTACAAGGATCGTGCGATTTCCATCGTCGACCTTCCTGGTACGTACAGTGTCAATGCGCGCAGCCCAGAGGAAAAGATTGTCATTGATTACCTGATGAACAATAAGCTTGACCTTGTCATGGATGTTGTTGACAGTTCAAATATTGAACGCAATCTCTTCCTGACTGTTCAGCTTTTGGAGCGAGGTATTCCACTTCTCATTGACCTCAATATGCAGGATGATGCAGAGCGCCGCGGCATTAAGATCGATACGCGGAAGCTTGAAGAAATCATTGGTATGCCGGTGGTCGAAACGATCGGACGCAGCAGCAAGAGCCGAGCAAAGCTCCTCGACATCTTCACGAGCACGGTTATGGCAAACTATGAAGTTAGTCCAACCGTACAGAAGCATATCGATAAAATCCAGGAAATTCGCCAGTCTGCAAAGTCTGACGAGGAGAAGGAAGAAGCGATTATCGAAGCGCGTTACGACCTCATTGGTAAGATTATGGAGCATGCAGTCGATATGGGCAACGTCGGTCAGACGAGCTCCGAAAAGATCGATCGCTACCTGGCAAACGGCATATTAGCATTACCGATTTTCTTAGCCATCTTATATTTGGTTTTTCAAATCACGTTTACTTGGATTGGTCAGCCGATTGCAGATGGACTCGATGAAATCATCAACACCGATTTTGTCGATTTCAGCAAAGACTTCCTGACCGATGCCGGCGTTGCCGACTGGATGGTCTCGCTTGTCTGTGACGGCATCATCTCCGGTGTCGGTGCGGTCTTGACGTTCGTTCCTCTGATCTTTGTTCTGTTCTTCTGCCTATCCTTCCTTGACGGTACAGGATACATGGCACGCATCGCCTTTGTCATGGACCCGATCATGCGCCGCTGCGGTCTTACGGGTAAGGGCATCATGCCGCTAATGATGGGCTTTGGCTGCGGTGTTCCTGCCATCATGGGTGCGCGTGCGCTGGATTCAGAAAAGGATCGCATGATTTCGATTCTCGTTACGCCGTTCCTCACCTGCGGTGCAAAGCTGCCGATCATGGCACTCTTTGCTGCAATGTTCTTTCCGGATAATGCGGCAAATGTTGTCTTTGCGATGTATGTCATCGGTATGGTCATGGCAATTATCGTGGCAAAAGGTCTCGGTTCGACGATTTTCAAATCGAAGGGTTCTACCTTCCTTCTCGAGCTGCCGCCGTATCGTATGCCGGATATGAAGTCCGTGATGCTCGAGACATGGGATAAGGGCAAGGGCTACCTCATCAAAGCCGGTACGATTATCTTTGCGGCTTCGGTTCTGCTCTGGATTCTTTCCAACTATAACTTCAGTGGTCCGTGTGAAATCGAAGACAGCATTCTCGCAACGCTCGGCGACTATATCTCGAAACTCTTTATTTTCCAAGGCTTTGAGTCTTGGGAAGCCGGTGCAGCTGTTCTTTCTGGCATCCTGGCAAAGGAGACAGTCGTGGCTACGATCGGTATCCTTTATGGTGCTGGTGATGTTTCGACAGAAGCAGAGGATGCAGCAGATACCGCTTCTACAATGATGAGTACGGGAATGGCGAGTGCTTTCACGAGCCTTTCTGCTTTTGCTTTCATGGTGTTCTCGCAGCTCTACACGCCTTGTGTTACGTCAATGGGCACCATAAAGAAGGAAGCAGGCGGATGGAAATGGGTCGGATTCTCTGCCGTCTACATGTTCGTCATCGCTTGGTTTGTTTCTCTCATCGTATACCAAGTGGGACGTCTGCTTGGCTTTTGATTGAAAGTGAGCCGCATACTTGCGACTTTCATCGTACATTCGGCAAATAGAACCGTAGGAACTACGGGGATAGCTTAGGAAATGAGTTTTCATGCAAGGAGGGGATTGCAATGGCGACTTTTATCTGCGGGGCATTCGTTGCTGCCGGGCTTTATCACGCACTGCGGCATGTCTACCGTAACTTCCAACTAGGCAGGGAAGATTGCTGCGGAGGCTCCTGTGATCATTGTTCCGGTACCTGCGGCGCTTGTCATCCCGTCTTGGATAAGAGTAAGGCGTAAGTCTTTTCTTTCAAACTCTCGAGGAAACTCGGGAGTTTTTTCTTTGTTATCCTTTGCCTCCTTCTCTTAAGTGCAACTTGTAATCTTTTTAAAAGTCCGTTATAATGTAAAAAATTACTATTCGAATATGGATTGGGATGGGTATTTTGATGATAAGAGAATCGGAAGGCTTTAAGAAATTTGTGGATGCCTGTCGTGCGTTTATTGCACCAAATTGTTTGCGACTGGATGAGCCAATGAAACTTCATACGACGTTTGAAATTGGCGGTCCGGCAGATTGTCTGATCTTTCCGGCATCAAAAGAAGAAGCAGAAAAGGTTTTGGCACTGGTTAAGGCTGAGAATCTTCCGCTGACAATCCTCGGCAACGGTTCGAATATACTTGTCCGTGACAAAGGCATTCGCGGTGTCATTGTTAAGTTTGCACGCCCTATGTCACGTATTCTTGTAGAGGGAAACATCATTCGTGCGGAAGCGGGCGCGATGTTAAAGGATGTTTCGGAAGTTGCCGCACAAAACGGCCTTACGGGGCTTGAGTTTGCCTGCGGTATTCCAGGAAGTATCGGCGGAGCAGTCTTCATGAATGCAGGTGCTTATGGCGGTGAAATGAAAAATATCGTTTCCGAGGCTCTGTCCGTCGATACAGAGGGAAATCTTCATGCATATGAAAAAGATGCGCTGAAGCTTGGCTATCGGCACAGCATCTTCCAGACAAATGGTGAAGCGATCGTAGAGGTATCGTTGACATTGGTACAGGGTGATCGAGCCAATATTCGTCAAAAAATGAAGGACTATACCAGACGGCGTGAAAGCAAGCAGCCGCTCGATATGCCAAGTGCCGGCAGCACATTCAAGCGCCCCACTGGATACTTTGCAGGAACTTTGATAGACCAAGCCGGCCTTAAGGGCTTTTCCGTTGGTGGGGCGCAGGTTTCGACAAAACACGCTGGCTTTGTTGTCAATGCGGATCATGCGACGGCTGAGGATGTGCAGAATCTCATCAAAGAGGTACAAAAGCACGTTAAAGAAGCGCATGGCGTCGATATTTATCCAGAGGTTCGCGTCATCGGGGATGCCTGAGAGAGATTTTTTCTCTTTGCAGGTTTTTTCTTAAAAAGTCAGAATAGTATATATAGGTAGAAGATGAAACTTCTCTTTTTTATTCGATGATAAGGAAGGAGCGTTCATCATGAGGCTTAAATTTATTGGCGCAGCGCATATGGTTACAGGCTCCTGTTATCTCCTGCAGATCGGAGATGACAGCTTTTTGGTGGATTGCGGTATGTTCCAGGGGGCAAAGCGCATTCGAGAGCTGAATTATGAAGTCTTTCCCTTTAATCCCGCCGAAATTCGTGCCGTTTTTCTGACGCATGCACATGTCGACCATTGTGGATTGATTCCAAAACTCATCAAAGAAGGTTTTCAGGGAACTATCTATGCAACAAAGGCGACGTGTGAACTCGTTCAGATCATGCTGCCGGATTCGGCGCATATTCAGGAATCAGATGCTGTGATGATGACCCGCAAGGGGCGCCGGCGCGGGGATGCTCCTGTCGAGCCGCTCTACACGCTTGATGAAGCCATGGAAGCGCTGAAGCATTTTGAAACGATTGCCTATGATACGCCGTTTGATGTATCAGAAAATCTGTCATTGACTTTCCGCGATGCCGGGCATATTCTAGGTTCTGCTATTCTTGAAGTGCGGGTTAGGGAAGGCGGTAAAGAAACGAAGCTCGTCTTTTCCGGCGACCTCGGCCAGCCGAATCAACCGATCATCAAGGATCCAACGATAATCGATGGTGCGGATTTCCTGCTCGTCGAATCGACGTATGGCGATCGGCTGCATCAGGTTTATGATAAGGAGACTGCCCTTATTGAACTGATCAATGATACGATGGATCGCGGCGGCAATCTCATCATCCCATCCTTTGCCGTCGGCCGCACGCAGACATTGCTGTATTACTTCTACAATATGTGGAAGTCCGGCAAGCTTGACGAGGATATTCCGATTATTCTCGACAGTCCGCTTGCCATTAAGGCAACACGCATTTTCCTGCAAAATTCACAGGACTTTGATGACGAAGCGATTGCTATCTTTACGAGGGAGCACTCTCTTATTCGCTTTCCGCAGCTGCAGATCTCAGAAACACCGGCAGAATCTCGTGCACTCAATAGCGAAGAGGGCTCTGCTATTATTTTGTCGGCATCGGGGATGGCGGATGCCGGGCGTATTCTGCACCATTTGAAACATAATCTTTGGCGTCCGGAGTCTACGATTCTCTTTGTTGGCTACCAAGCAGAAGGCAGTTTGGGTCGTCGGCTGATTGACGGTATCAAACGCGTGCGTATCCTCGGCGAAGAAGTTGCGGTAAAGGCGCAGATCAAGATGCTCGACGGTTTTTCTGCTCATGCCGATCAGAATCAGATTCTATCTTGGATTTCTTCCCTGAAAACACCGCGGCCAGCAAAGGTCATTATCGTACACGGCGAAGGGCAGGCACAAGAGGCACTAAAAAGCCGCATTCAAAAAGAAGAAGGTCTTTCGTGCTACATTCCCTTCCGTGGTGATGAGATAAAGATTTCGGGACGCGCCTGCGACATCGTTCCATCGAATATTCCATCGGTCTCGGTCGAAATGGAGATGGAGGACTTCCTGCGCGACTACGATGCGGATTATCGTCAATTCCGTCAAAAGATTCTGCGGCTTGTCATCCGTCAGCCGAAGATGCTGGAGCCGACCATCCGCCTGATGACAAAGGGCAGAAATTATATTCGCAGGATTTTTGCACCGTTTAATATTTGATAAATTTTATCCTGCTTATGTATACCAAGGAACAAGGGATCTGCTTTCTTTTGAAGACAGATCCCTTGTTGTGCATCATTTCTTTCCCATGTATCTGAGGTAGGTCTCTTTCATTTCATTCCTTGTCTTTGCGCGCGGCCATAGCTCACCAAGTGCACCTTGGCGCATGCCAGCGGCTAAGTGGTCATAGAGTGTGGGATTTTCTTCGCCCAGTTTGGTAATGAGCTCTTTCACGGTCTGACGGATGGTATGACCGTCATTCGGACAAGGGGATGGCTCAGGTGTGAAGCCGTGGTATTGGACGGCGGCACGTGTATCGCTTTCGCGGAAGTAGACGAGCGGGCGGATGACTGTGAGATCGGTGCGGTCGAGATAGGTGACGGGCAGAAAAGTCTGAATCTGCCCTGAGTAGAGGAGGCTCATCAGGAAGGTTTCGACGGCATCATCGTTATGATGGGCATAGGCAATCTTGTTGTAGCCGTGTTCACTCGCATGTCTGTTCATGGCGCCGCGGCGGAAGAAGGCGCAGGTGAAGCATGGATTTTTGCCGCCTTGCGCTTCAATCGTTCCCGCGATATCGACGTCTATCGTATCAAAGGGGACGTCGAGGTTTTCTACGAACTTGCGAATTCGCTCGACATCAAAGTTGGCATCGGGAAACATCGGGTTGATGGTCAGTGCGGCAATCGAGAAATCTTTTTTTAGCCGCTCGCGCATACAGGCAAGCGCATAGGTTAGGAAGATACTGTCCTTGCCGCCCGATACACCGATTAGAATCTTGTCACCGTCTTGGATCATTTCAAATTCAACGATGGCACGCATGAGTTTGCTGAAATAGGACTGTGGCATGCGAATCTTCATAGGGAGAGATTCCTTTCTGTGGTTCAAGACTAGCTAGGTTAAAGCATCCATCGTACCGAGGAGCGGCAGGATGACGGAGAGGATGAAGAAAAAGATGATGCCGCCGATGAAGAGCATCATGATGGGTTCAGCGAGAGCTTCAATGCGCGTGGACAGGTTCGTTGCTGTTACGCCGCAGAAGTCTGCTGCTCGCTTCATCATTTGCTCCATTTCGCCGGACGTTTCTCCCGCTGCGATCATCGAAGTCAGAAGCGCGGGAAAGAGCGGAGATTTTCCAAGGACAAGGCTCAGGCGATTGCCCTTTGAAACTTCATGGTACGCGTTATCCAGAAGATATTGAAGGGCGAGATTTTTCGTCGCCTTTCGCACCATATTCAGCGCATCGGCAAAGGTCATGCCGCTTGCGATGAGGACGGACAGTGTCTCAAGGATGATGCGCCAAGCTGCATAAAGGCGAAGTTTTCCAAAGATAGGGATATGGAGGAGCAGACGGTCGATTTCCTGCCTTGTACGCGGCGTTTTCATGAGAGAGACAGCGAAAAGAAAAAGTGCAGCGACTAGGAAAGCAGCGGATGTGAGATGTCCGGTGATGAAGGCAAAACCGGTGAGAAGGAGTTCCGTGGGAAGCGGCAGAGGAACATTCATGTCGCGCAGCATCGATGCCATTGTCGGCAGAACGAAGACCGTCATGAAGGTGACGGAAAGCATCGTGATGATGAGCAGAGCTATAGGATAAAGCATGATGGATTTCATGCGTTCGTGGGCTTCGTGGTCACGGGCGAGAAACGCTGCGAGATTTTTCAGTATGGTATCGAGTGAGCCGCTTTGTTCACCGGAGCGCACAAGGTATACAGAGGTCTCAGAAAAGACCTTGGGATAGGTGCGTAAGGCCTCAGAAAGCGGAGCGCCGAGAAGAACTTTTCGATAGATTCCTTCAATCATGCGCGTGTATGCAGAGGCCTGCGGCACTTTGGTGATGGCGGCAAGTGCCTCGTGAATGGGGACCCCGGCAGCAAAGAGGGTTTCAAGCTGTTGGAAAAAGAAGACAGCATCTTTTTGTCCAAGATTTGAAAAAGCATGGAACATGGATGTACGGTGCGGATTCATAGAGCTGGAAGTCAGGCGATTTTTCTGAAGGAATACAGGCAGGCTTTCTTCTTTCAGTTTTATGATATAGAGTGCCATGGCGCGAATCTTTCGTGCTGCGCTATGAATATCTGCTGCTTCAACTGTGCCGGATCGTTTCGCGCCGTTTTTATCCCGCGCTGTATAGGAGAACATTCGCAGATGGTTCAAATCGTTTCGCCTCGTTTCTGTTCGCGATAAACGGCTTCCGTAATTTTTCCGCTTCGATAAAGTGCATCAAGCGCCATCTCCCTTGTCTGCATCCCAAGTGCACTTCCACTTATCATTGAGGAGGTTAGCTGCATGTATTTTCCCTGTCGGATAAGGTTTGTCGTTGCAGGTGTCCGAAGGAGCACCTCGGTGAGGGAGACGCGGCCGCCGCTCTTTGCGGGAAGCAGTTCCTGTGAAAAGATGCTTTGAAGCACAGCTGCTGCTTGTGAGCGGATGGCATCGCGCTCATTTTCTGCAAAAAAGCCATCCATGCGAAGAAGGGCTTCCGCCGCTCCCATCGTGTGCAATGTCGATAGCACAAGACTGCCGCTTTCTGCCGCCATCAGTGCTGCGCGCATGGTTTCCTTGTCGCGGATCTCGCCGACGAGAAGAATGTCGGGCATCTCGCGAAGTGCACTCCGCAGTCCAGCCTCGAAGGAAAAGAAGTCACGTCCAAATTCTCGCTGGCTGATGAGCGAAGTTTCTTTTGTGAAGATATATTCGACAGGGTCTTCGAGCGTCAAGATGTGGCGGGGGGTATGCTTCGCAAGTTCTTCGATAAAGGCTGCGATGGTCGTACTCTTACCGGACCCCGTCGGTCCGCATACGAGAATGAGACCGTGCGAAAGAGAAAACAACCGATGCCAAGCAGCTAAGGGCTGTATGGCACGAAGCTCCGGAATGGTATTTGGGAGCTGACGAAGTACGATGGCGGGCTGCCCGCCGGCATGATAGGCATTTCCGCGAAACCGTCTGTCTGCAAATGACCAAGAAAAATCAATATCTATGGATTTTTCTTGGAAGGCTTTTTGTTTGTGTCCCATCAGGGTTTTTTGGACAAGATAGGTAAGCAGCCTGGTGGATGCCATACGCCCCGTGTTTTTCAGTTCCCCATTGATGCGGATATAGATGTCCTGTCCTTCGATTAGGTAGAAGTCGCTGGCTTGTTCTGCATTTGGCAAGGTGAGCAGTTCTGTAAAAATAGTTTCTTCTCTGTCAGCGGCTCGTTTACCCTCAAGAACTTTCGTCTGCCCTGTCTGCTCTGAAACTGCTGCCATCGAGCACTCTCCTTACTTCTTCCATGTCTGTAAGCCCCTGCCTTGCTTTTTCTGCGCCGTCTTCGTAGAGCGTTCGCATTCCTGCGTGTCTTGCTGCGATTTCAATGTCTCGCCGTGCACTGCGGCTGCGGATGAGTTCGCGCATCTCGTCCGTCATGGGGAGGACTTCCTGCAAGGCGATGCGTCCCATATAGCCGCCTCTGCAATGCTTGCAGCCGACAGCTTCGTAGCGAGGCTGACTGTGGGAAATGTCCATCACTTCTCTTTTGCAATGCGGACAGAGTCGCCGAATCAGGCGCTGGGCGATAATGCCTTCCAATGTCTCTGCGAGAAGATACGGTTCAATATCCATTTCAAGCATACGATAGATGGCAGAAATTGTATTTGAAGCGTGGAGACTGGTCATTAGAAGATGCCCGGTAAGAGCAATGCGAACGGCCATTTCAGCGGTTCTTGCATCGCGAATTTCACCGAGGAGAATTTTTTCTGCATCTTGTCGAAGGGCAGCGCGAAGACCGGCCATATAATCAAGACCCGCCTTTTCGTTGATCTGTATCTGGCTGACACCCGCGATCTTTCGTTCGATGGGGTCTTCTAGGGAGAGAAGGCTTGTCGTCGGCACATTGAGCTCGGATAGCGCGGCGTAGAGCGTCGTCGTCTTTCCCGAGTTCATCGGTCCTGTCAGAATGAGAAGTCCCTGCGGGCGGTGAACGAGCTCGCGGACGTACGGGAGATTTCTTTGGGAAAAGCCGAGTTCTTCAAGGGTTAGTAGAGTCTCTTCCATATTCATGAGACGGAGTACGGTAGTTTCACCGTAAACCGAAGGGATTGTCGAGACGCGGATATCAATGTGCCCGCCGTCCTCGAGCGGAAAAGCGATGCTTCCGTCAAGCGGTCGGGTCTTTTGCGTGCTGTCCATGCCGCCCATGACCTTGAAACGTGCGGTCAGCTGCGCGCCCAACAGGCTGGGGATGGCTTCCGGCCATTTATAGAGGATGCCGTCTTCCCGGTAACGAAGTCGGATAGCTCTGTCTCCTGGCTCGATGTGAATATCGCTCGCACCGCTCTGGATGCCGTAACGGATGATGAAGTCTGCAAGGTGAACGACGGCAGAAGCGCCTCTTTGGTTACCAGACGGTGTGTAACTTTCAAGTCTTGCACGATGTACGAGGCGGTGAAAGTGCTCACCTGCCGTCTCTCTGGAAAATGTATCCTGTGCCATAGCCTATTTCTTTAATAAAGCCTCTTTGAGTTCGCGATACCTGCGTGTATAGTAAGCGCCGTTTTGTGCCTCGCGATAGTCAAAGCCGTAAGCACGGCGGCTGACGGCGAGGATGGGAGGGGCTTGAATGCGCTTTGCAATCGCTATGCTGAAGAATTGATTCCACCAGTGCTCTAGGTCTTCGATAAAGTCTTTAGCGGTTGGAAAATGCTTTTTTACCAAACCCTTTTCACAGCCGATATTTTCTTCAACTGTATCTTCCTTGTACCAGATGAGTAAATCTTCCGGCGTCGCCTTTTGCCAGCGTTCGACAAAGGCGCGGAAGAGATAGTCATGATAGGGGTACTTGATAGGGTCGCCCTTGCCTTCATCAATATTTTGCGCATTTGAGAGTTCGGCACTCGGCACGATGTCGATGATGCCCTGCGGAATAACCTCGCGTTTGTAGATGCTTTCATTCAGGTGGTTGGCAAGTGCATACACTTGATGCTTCCAGAGGTCGGCAAATGCAGCTAAAAAACCCGACTGGTCACCGTAGAGCGTAGAGTAACCGACGGTGATCTCCGCCTTGTTCGCGTTGCAAGTGAAGCCGCCGCCGAACGCTGCTGCAGCTCCAGCAAGGACGCGGGCACTTCGATCGCGTGCCTGGATGTTTTCCTGTACGAAGGAGCTGACGAAAAGATGGGACTTCTTGCCGCTGGCAAGAAGCGTAACTTCTGTGTCTTCGAGTTGATGTATCGTGTGGTCGACGGATTCCTGAATCGGAACGACCATATAGTTGCAGCCTAGGTTTTCCGCAAGCTTTGCCGAAAGCCCCTTGGTTGTTTCAGAATTAAAGACGCTTGGCATATTGACGAGAAGTAAGTTTTCTTTTCCGACGATTCGCTCGTAACATGCTGCGGCGACGGCAGAATCAATACCGCCTGAGATACCGATGACGACTTTGTTCATGCGAATGTTCTTCAAAAAATGAGCGATGCCATAGTGTAATGCACGATAGATATGCGCGATATCAGGCATATCTATCTGCGGGACTTCCGTCATCCTGCCGAGTCCTTCGAGTGAGAGGACGGTAAGTTTTTCTGTGTATTCTTCCGCGAGCGCTACAATGCGTCCTTCGCTGTCGTATGCCGTACTGGAGCCGTCAAATGTGTAGATCGTCTTGCCATTATTTTGCAGGCCAATGCAGTTGACATAAAACAGCGGCGTCTTTGTCTTTCGCGACTGCGCAGAAAAGACGCGGTTGCGCTTATCGTTCTTTCCCAGCGTGTAAGGGGAGGCAGAAATATTGACGAAGAAATCAACGTCCTCATGTTGCAGTATATTAAGAGGTGCAAGTTCATAATCGTCGCTCCAGCCGTCTTCGCAGAGCAGACAGCCGATGCGGTACGTTCTGTCCGCTGTCTTCAGCGTGATCGGGGATAGGAGCGCATCGGGTGTTGTCTGCAGTTCGCGGGCGAGCTTTTGGAGACTGAAAAAGTGGCGCGTATCATCGAACTCACGATAGTTTGGCATCAGTGTCTTGATGGTGAAAGGATACGGCATGTTGTCGGGCTGGATGAGGGTGCCGTTCTTTGCCGCAAAGAATGCGTTGTACTTTCGAACGCGTCCATCGTTATTTTTCTTTTTCCAGTCGATCGCGACGTTGCCAAAGAAGATGACGATGCCCTGTGCTGCATGGATGATGTCCTTGCCATAAGATTCACAGTCTCGAAGAAATGCTGTTTCTTCCCAAGTGTCGCCTAGGAGGTACCCTGGTACTGCCATTTCTGGAAAGATGACGATAGCAGCGCCTGCTGCTTTTGCTTCTTCGGTCATGCGTAGGATTATTTTCGTATTGATGTCAGGGTGGCCGGGAACAACCTCCATCTGAGCCATTGCGATTTTCATCGCGCACTTCCTTTCTGCCCCATCTTGCTGGAATTGCATTTGGGTTCTTTCTTTTTCATTAATTTCATGATATTCTATAAGATATGATTTGGTAATTTTACGGATTATAGAAATCGCTGAAAAACTTTTTTCATGTTATCATCTTTTTATGGAATGATAATGGTGACACTCAGGAATGACCGGCATAGCCACACATACGAATGGCTTATGTACGTTTGGTCTTTGAAAGGATTGGATGACGGTGGAATACAGAAGTACGCGAAGCGATAACGTAACGGCAGGATCCACAGCTGCGATCATCAAGGGAATTGCGGCAGACGGTGGTCTCTTCGTGCCGCAGGAAATGCCGAAAGTCGATCTCGCTTTTATTGAGGGCTTGCAGCATCTCTCTTATGATGAACGTGCAAAGAAGGTGCTCGGGCTTTTCCTTACCGACTATACACAAGATGAGCTTGAAGGCTGCGTTCACCGCGCTTATGCAAGCGGCAAGTTCGATACAGAAAAGCGAGCGCCGCTTCAGATATTTGATGACTTCAGCGTACTGGAGCTTTTCCATGGACCGACGAGTGCATTTAAGGACATGGCACTTCAGCTATTGCCGCAGCTTATGGGAACAGCTCTTAAGAAGACGGGAGAAAAGAAGGAGGTTCTTATCCTCGTCGCGACTTCGGGCGATACCGGCAAGGCAGCGTTGGAAGGTTTTGCGGACGTGTCGCAGATTTCCATTATGGTCTTTTATCCGGAGGGCGGTGTCAGTCCCATTCAGCGTCTTCAGATGGTGACGCAGAAGGGCAGCAACATCAACGTTACGGCCGTGCGTGGTAATTTTGACGATGCGCAGGCGGGCGTCAAGAAGATATTTGGCGACAAGGCATTTAACACGCAGCTCGAAAGGGAAGGTGTCCGCCTTTCCAGTGCAAATTCTATCAACTGGGGACGCCTTGTTCCACAGATTGTCTATTACTTCAGTGCGTATGCTGACCTTCTTTCTGCAGGAAAGATCCAGCCGGAAGATAAGGTGAATTTCACCGTTCCAACTGGCAACTTCGGCAACATTCTCGCCGGCTTTTATGCAAAGTGCATGGGGCTTCCCGTTGGCAAGCTTGTCTGTGCGTCAAATGCAAACAATGTCCTTACGGACTTCCTTCGTACGGGCATTTATAACCGCAAGCGTGAATTTTTCAAGACGATTACGCCGTCGATGGACATCCTGATCTCGAGCAATCTCGAGCGACTGCTCTATCATGTGACGCGGGATGCGGATAAAGTTTCTGGATGGATGAAGGAACTGGCAGAAAATGGCAGGTACGACGTTGGTTCAGATGTCTTAAAAAAGATGCAAGAGACGTTTTGGGCAGATTTTACGAAAGATGAAGGAACAAAGGTGTGCATCGATGAGGTTTTCAAAGAAAAACATTACCTTCTCGATACGCATACGTCTGTCGCTTGGTCTGTGGCAGAAAAGTACCGGAAAAAGACGGGCGATGTGCGTCCCATGGTCATTGTATCGACGGCAAGTCCATATAAATTTTCGGGAAGCGTCCTTGCAGCCCTTGGGGACGAAACGGCACCGACAGAGCCCTTTGCACTTCTGTCTGAACTTGAGAAAAAGACTGGGACAAAAGCGCCGATAGGTCTTTCATCGCTAAAGGCTAAGAAAGTACTTCACCAGGACGCTGTTGACCACGAAATGATGGAAGACGCCGTCATGAAGTTTGCAAAAAGCATGACATAGACTGGAAACCCAAGATTTAACATATATTGCCGCAGACAAGGCGGCGGAGTAGGAGGCTTTTTTCATGAAGAAGGAAATCTTCCGGGGTGCTGGCATTGCAATTATCACGCCGTTTACTGAAGATGGTATCAATTTTGATGAACTCGGGCGCATCTTGGACGATCAGATCAAGGGCGGCACGGATGCTATCATCATCACGGGAACGACAGGTGAATCGGCTACGATGACGGATGAAGAGCATCGCGCGGCCATCAAATATGCGGTGGAATACGTTAAGGGGCGCATCCCTGTTATCGCGGGTACAGGTTCAAATGAAACGCGCTACGCCGTCGAACTTTCAAAGTATGCAGAAAAAGTCGGCGCCGACGGTCTTTTGGTTGTCACACCATACTATAACAAGTGCACGCAGAAGGGGCTTATTGCGCATTATCGGGCGATTGCAGAAAGTGTGAGCTTGCCGATTATCGTCTATGACATTCCATCGCGTACAGGTGTTCAAATTGCAATCGATACCTTTAAGGAGCTTGCCAAGATTCCAAATATCGTTGCTGTTAAAGAGGCAAATGGAGATCTTTCCCATGTCCTGCATCTTCGTGCAGCTTGTGGCGATGACCTTGCCATCTACTCAGGCAATGACGACCAGATCGTTCCCATTCTTTCGGTTGGTGGCTTGGGCGTTATCTCCGTTCTGTCAAATGTCGCGCCGCAGGATACCCACGATATGTGCGAAGCGTATTTTAAGGGCGATGTGAAAAAGGCTGAGATGCTCCAGGTCAGCTACTCCGATCTTATCGATGCGCTTTTCTGTGAGGTCAATCCAATTCCTGTTAAGACGGCAATGCGTCTTTTGGGCTATGCGGCGGGTCCGCTTCGTATGCCATTGTCCGAAATGGAGCCGGAGCATCTTGCCCAGTTGAAAGCAGCGCTGAAGAATCACGGCCTTTTGAAATGAATACTTTTAAAAACTTGGAGGTACGTAATGAAAAAGCTCATCCAGCTATTTGTCATCGCTATGATTTTTGTCATGGGCACACAGGCGGCTTTTGCAAATTCCGATGAGGAAACGATTCAGAAAGGGGCGGATCTCACGCAGATTCACCATCTGGCTCTTGGCGCATCCCTGTATATTCCGCGCGATAAGGAAGCCCCGACCAAGGCAAACCTTGAAAAGGTTTTTGATGATGCAACAAAGGTTTCCCATGCAAACATTGTTTCTTACAATACGATTGCAGACAATATCAACAGTACGAAAAATGTAGACATTCTGGCACTTGATCGCCGCACGGCCGCCAAGGTGTATAAGGAAAATGTCGCGGATTTTGCAGATGCCTATGTCATCTTGACGGTAGCGAACAACAGCCGCACGACATTCTTCTTTGACGTTTATAAGAGCGGCACGAATGAACTTCTTTATACCTATGAAATCTCTACAAACCGTAACGAAAAGGACAGCGATCCTGTCTTTAAGACGCTTTGCGAACAGTTCTACAAACACTTTGACCGTGCTGTTACAGAACAGGTCAAGGGTATGGATAAGGTAAAGAAAGGGAAGAAGAGCAAGAAGGAAGATAACGAAAAAGAAGACACAGAAATAAGTGTTGCGTCATAAGCAATAAAAAAGAGGCGGAGCTTATTGGAGCCGCCTCTTTTTTATTGCTTATGCTTTAGTTTTTCAGTGTAATCGGCTTGATCTTTGCATCTTCTGCCATGGCATTATCGATATAACCTGCGGAGACCATAGCGTCTAGTACAATAAATTGTCGCTTCTTAGCCATTATGAAGTCGACGTAGGGGGAGTAAAGAGAGGGTGCATTGGGAAGTCCGGCTAGCATGGCTTCCTCCGGAAGTGCGAGTTCGCTCGGTTTTTTTCCAAAGTAGCCTTTGGAAGCATTGCCGATGCCATAGAAATTCGACCCATAGTAAATGGTGTTGAGATAAAGTTCTAGAATTTCATCTTTTGAGTAGTTCACTTCCATGTCGAGCGCTAGAATCAGCTCTTCTGCTTTGCGTCCAAAGGATTGCTTGTGTGAAAGAAAGAGATTCTTGACCAGCTGCTGTGTGATTGTGCTTGCACCTTCTTCAATTTTCCCATGTTGGAAATTGACGAGGGAGGCACGGGCGATGCCGTTGAGATCAAAGCCATAGTGTGTGTAGAATTTTCGATCCTCTACGGCGACGATTGCATACTGCATCTCTTTTGGGATCTTGTCGATAGGTGTATAGTTTTCACGGTTAATATGTGCGCGTACGGCACGTTTTAGAAAGATGATACGTTTCATGCGGCTGAGCATGCTGTCCGTTTTATTTTCTGTAGAAGAGGTCTGTTCATTTGCAAGAGGGCTCTCGTTGACATTTGCTGTATCTTGCGGAGAGAATAAGGAAGAACTGCCCTTCAAAAGGAAGGAAAGAAAGCAGATGAGCAGGAGCGTACCGATCAATCGGAAGAATCGGCGAAAACTGCGTCGCTTTTTGATTTTTTTCATAAAAATACCTTAATGAGAATTCGGTGGAAGTATCTTAGGGCTACTAGTAGATGGCAGAGGATGTGAAGCAATGTTTACTGTGCTTTTATAAAAGTATAGCAGAGCGTGCCATCATCATATCATTTTGAGATGTTCGCGTCTATTTTTTAAGGAAATTTCTCGGATATAGTTGCAAAAAAATACAAAAATGATGTATTATTATAAATATCTATTTAGGAAAGCCTCATTTTAGGGAGGAGTATTATGAAAGTCAGTGTACTTGGTGCTACAGGATATGCGGGGGTAGAACTTCTTCGCATCCTTTACAATCATCCAAAGGCAGAGGTGCGTCATATCACATCGGAAAGCCATACGGGTGAAACGATTGTAAGTCTTTTCCCCCATCTGCGCGGGCGATACGATATGATGCTTGAGAGCATGAAAGATATCCAAGCGATCGGTGCGGATAGCGACTTCGTTTTCATTGGCTTGCCGCACGGGCATGCCATGGAAGTCGGAAAGGCTCTGTCTGATCTTCCTACACGCATCATCGACCTTGGCGCGGATTATCGCTTTACAGATACCTCGGTTTACGAAACGTGGTATCATGTAAAGCACACGCATAAGGATGCGCCACGTGTCTACGGGCTTGCAGAGCTTTATCGCGAGCGTATCCGCAATGCGAAGATTATCGGCAATGCTGGGTGTTTCACGACGGCGAGTATCCTCGCGCTTGCGCCACTGGCTCGTGAGCATCTGATTGATGTCAACACGATTATCGTCGATGCGAAGTCTGGTGTAAGCGGTGCGGGGCGATCGCCGAAGCAGGGCAACCATTTCCCTGAGCTTTACGATAATTTCCGCGCGTACAATGTTGCTCACCATCGGCATACGCCAGAGATCGAGCAGGCCATTACGGATATCTCTGGCGAAAAGACAATCATCAATTTCACGCCGCATCTTATTCCGAATTCACGCGGTATCCTTGCGACAAGCTATGCAACATTAAAAGAAGCTGCGTCAGAACTCGTCGATGCGGCTTTTGAAAAGCTTTATGACAAGGAATACTTTATTCGCCTCCTGGGTCGCGGCGCGTATCCCTCGACAAAAGAGGTGCGTGGTTCGAACTTCTGTGACATTGCTTGGCACATCGATGCGCGCACGAATCGCGTCATTGTCATCTCTGCCATAGACAATCTCGTAAAGGGAGCGGCAGGGCAGGCTGTGCAGAATTTTAATATTGCCTGTGGTTTTGATGAAAAGTTAGGGCTCGATGTAGTTCCCATGTATCCTTAAACTTATATAGAAAGAAGATAATAACGATGTTTAGAGAAAAGAATGCAAAGCTTGGCGTTACGTTTCCAAAAGGCTTCAAGGCCGCGGGCGTGAAGGCAGGTATTAAGAAGAGCGGCAACCTTGACCTTGCTGTCATTTACACGGAAAAAGAAGCGGCTGTAGCCGGTACTTTTACACAAAATCGTGTTGCGGCAGCACCGGTCTTCGCATCGAAGGAAGTGGTGGCAAATGGCAAGGCACATGCTGTTGTTGCCAATGCAGGCTGCGCCAATGCCTGTACAGGCGAGCAGGGCGATAAGGACGCCCATAGGATGCAGCGCCTTGCAGCAGAGGCCCTCGGATGCAAAGAAAAGGAAGTCATCGTTGGCTCGACAGGCGTTATCGGCGTTACGCTTCCGATGGATAAAATCGAAACGGGCATCAAGATGGCGATTGGTGAGCTTTCGGCAGAAGGCAGTGTAAATGCTGGCAATGCAATCATTACGACAGATACGTATTCAAAGGCATGTGCAGTGTCCGCCAAGATCGGCGGTAGGGAAGTTCGCTTTGGTGCCATTGCAAAGGGGTCGGGCATGATTCGTCCGAATATGGCGACGATGCTGGCTTTCCTTACGACAGACGCAGCGATTGATCAAAAACTGCTTCAAAAGGCGCTTTCCGAAGTTGTTGAAAAGACATTTAATATGATTTCCGTTGACGGTGATATGTCAACGAATGACATGGCTATTGTCCTCGCCAATGGCGAAGCAGGAAATGTGAAGATCGAGGAGGAGGGCGCAGATTACGAAGACTTTAAAGCTGTGCTTCATGATGTTTGCCGCGGACTTGCCAAGCACATTGCTTCTGACGGCGAAGGTGCGACAAAGTTCCTGACGATTCATGTGACGAGTGCAAAAGATTTTGCAGATGCCAAACAGGTCGGTATGGCAGTTGCCAACAGCCCGTTGGTCAAAACAGCATTCTTTGGTGAAGACCCGAACTGGGGACGTGTCATTTGCGCTGTCGGCTATTCTGGTATTCCTATGGAAGGCGAAAAGACCGTTGTAAAGTTTGGCGGTATTCCCGTCTATGCGCACGGCATTCCTGTCTCATTCGACGAAAAAGCAATGAAAAAAGTCATGGCGGAACACGATATCCTTATCGATATTGACCTTGGCATGGGGCATGCGGAAGCTACGGTTTGGACCTGCGATTTCTCCTATGAATACGTTAAGATCAACGGTGAATACCATACCTAAGGGGAGACGTTATGGCAAAGTTTGAAGCAGAGAACAAGGCGGAAATCCTTGTTGAGGCTCTGCCCTATATTCAGGAATTTTACGAAAAGACCGTCGTTATTAAGTATGGCGGCAATGCGATGATCAATGACGAACTCAAAGAGAAGGTCATGCAGGACATCGCTTTGATGAAGTATGTGGGCATTCGTCCTGTCATTGTGCATGGCGGCGGTCCTGAGATTACGTTTTTTTTGAAGAAAGTTGGCAAGGATACGAACTTTGTCGCTGGTCTTCGCGTAACAGACGAAGAGACCGTCGGGATTGCTGAAATGGTGCTCGATGGAAAAATCAACTCTGAAATTGTGACAAAGCTGAATAAGAGCGGCGTCCATGCCGTTGGCTTATCGGGAAAAGATGCAGAACTCATTGTCGCTGGGAAGAAGCTCGCAACTGTCTATGAAGGCGATGCAAAAAAACAGGTTGATATCGGTTACGTCGGCGAAGTGCGCAAGGTGCATACCACGATTATCGAAGATCTGCTAGACGGCGGTTATGTACCCGTCATCGCCCCTATTGGTGTCGGGGAAGACGGCGAGAGCTATAACATCAATGCAGACTATGTCGCGGCCGAGTTGGCAGGCGCTCTAAAAGCAGAGAAGCTTTTACTGCTTACGGATATTGAAGGCATCTACAAGGATTTTGACGATAAGAGTTCCTTTATCTCGACGCTGCATCAGCCTGAAGCACGAAACTACATCAAAGATGGTACAATCGCCGGCGGTATGATTCCGAAAGTCGAGGCCTGTCTTGCGGCGCTCGACGGTGGTGCAGGAAAGACACACATCATCGACGGGCGCATTCCACATTCGATCATCTTGGAGCTATTTACTTCGACCGGTATTGGAACGCAGGTCGTCAGATGATGTGTGTCATCTCGAAGGAGAATTTTATATGAAAGAAACGGACAAGCAAATTTTTGAAAAGGATGCCAAGGATTATCTGGGTGTCTTCAACCGTTATAAGATCGTCCTGGATCATGGCGAAGGCGCCTATGTTTGGGACAATAATGGAAAGAAATATCTTGACTTACTCGGCGGTATAGCGGTCAATGTCCTCGGTCATAATTACAAGCCGCTCATCGATGCGATTAGCGAGCAGGCGGGGAAGCTCATCCATGTATCCAATCTTTACTATACGCAGCCGCAGGCAGATGCTGCGACAAAACTCGTCGCACTCAGCGGACTTGGTAAGGCGTTCTTCTGCAACTCCGGTGCAGAGGCAAATGAAGGCGCGATCAAGATCGCACGCAAGTACGCGCATAGCATAGCTTCGGATAAATCTCAGATTATCACTGCATGGGATAGCTTTCATGGCCGTACGATTGCGACATTGACGGCAACGGGACAGCCAAAATATCATGAGGGTTTTGGTCCATTGCCGGATGGTTTTTCTTATGTCCATTACAACACTTATGAAGAACTGGAAAAGATGGTTACGGATAAGACAGCAGCCGTCATGCTAGAACCTATCCAGGGAGAGGGCGGCGTACATACGCCGGAAGATGATTATCTGAAAAAGGTTCGTGCTATTTGTGACAAACACAATGCGCTTTTGATTTTTGATGAAATTCAAACGGGCATCGGTCGCAGCGGTGCATTTTTTGCTTATGACAAGTACGGCGTAAAGCCTGATGTTGTGACCCTTGCAAAGGGACTCGCAGGCGGCGTTCCTATCGGTGCTTTCGTCGTGACAAACAAAGTGGCAAAAGCCTTTCAGGCAGGAGATCATGGCACGACGTTCGGCGGGAATCCGCTTGCCTGCGCTGCAGCAAATGTCGTGCTTGACACAATTCCACAAAAGGAATTTCTCGCAAACGTCACGAGGGTTGGTAAATACTTTAAAGCGCAGCTTGAAGAACTTCAGAAAAAGTATCCAAACTATATCACAGATGTCCGCGGTGAAGGTCTGATTCTCGGTGCAGAGCTTAAGGAAGCCACGCACGGCCATGATATCGTCAATGATATGATGGTAAAAGGGTTCATCATTAACTGCACAGCTGGGCGAGTTCTGCGCTTTCTTCCGCCGCTCATTATCACGGAAAAAGAGGTGGATGACGCCATCGTCTGCCTTACAGAAGTCTTAAAGAAATATGCATAAGTAAAAGAAAAGCTTAAGTATATAGTTACGGGCGTCTTTTCAATCTAAGGGGTCTGTTGTATAATGAATTCGTATCGTTTTGGAAATATGGTGTTTATTTTATAGGGGGATTTCATTTGCTGAAAGGAAAGGATATGCTTTCCATCCACGATCTCTCCGTGGATGATTTTGAGGAGATCCTCGCCCTTGCGGCGGAACTAAAAGCCATGCAGAAAGCTGGCGTCAAACATCACATTCTCGAGGGCAAGACCCTGGGTATGATTTTTGAAAAATCTTCAACCCGCACACGTGTCTCCTTTGAAACGGGCATGTACCAGCTGGGCGGGCAGGCACTCTTCCTATCGAACCGAGATCTTCAGCTAGGGCGCGGCGAGCCGATTAAAGATACGGCACGGGTGCTTTCGCGTTATCTCGACGGCATTATGATTCGTACGTACGGTCACGATCGTGCGCAGGAGCTTGCTCAGTGGGCGGAGATTCCCGTCATCAACGCACTGACTGATCTGCTGCATCCATGCCAAGTGCTGACGGATATGCTTACCATTCGCGAGCATAAGGGGAAAAACTTAAAAGACCTCAAGATGGTCTATGTCGGCGATGGCAATAATATGACAAATTCCTTTCTCTATGGTGCAGCAAAGGTGGGCATGACTTTTGTTGCAGCAACTCCAGAGGACTATCGCCCCGATGCAGAGGTCTATAAAAACGCACTTGAGGACGCAAAAGAAACAGGCGCAGATATCTCTCTGATGGCAAATCCGATAGAAGCTGTGAAAGATGCGGATATCGTCGTTACGGACACATGGGCGAGCATGGGGCAGGAGGCAGAGCACGACGCGAGAAAGAAGATTTTTGCGCCGTATCAAGTCAATAAAGAACTTCTTACCAAGGCCGATAAACGTGTCATTGTCATGCACTGCCTGCCAGCATATCGGGGTGAGGAAATTACAGAGGACGTTTTTGAAGAAAACGCCGACGTTATCTTTGACGAAGCCGAAAACCGTCTCCATACGCAAAAGGCGATCATGGCATTGACGATGGGAGATTAATTGCGTAAAGCAACATGCTTTCGTACATAGAAAAGTATTTCCGGTGAGGTAGGAAGATATTTCCCCATTGGGGTGTATTTACTTAAAAAGAAGGAGAAATCATGGAAAACATTAAGAAAGTCGTACTGGCGTACTCCGGCGGTTTGGACACCTCCGTCATCATTCCTTGGCTCAAAGAGCATTATAATGGCTGTGAAGTCATCGCTTGCTGCGCAGATGTTGGGCAGGGCGATGAACTCGACGTCGTTCATGACAAGGCTCTTGCATCTGGCGCGTCTAAAGTTTACATTGCAGATCTTAAGGAAGAGTTTCTTACGGAATACGTCTGGCCGACGCTAAAGGCCGGCGCCGTTTATGAGGATAAATATCTTCTTGGCACGAGTTTTGCCCGTCCGGTCATTGCAAAAAAGCTCGTTGAAATTGCAAAAAAAGAAGGTGCGGATGCCATTGCTCACGGTGCGACGGGCAAGGGCAACGATCAGGTTCGCTTTGAACTTACCGTCAAGGCACTTGCTCCAAATATGAAGATCATTGCACCGTGGCGTGAGTGGGATCTCGATTCCCGTACTTCTGAAATCGAATATGCAAAGAAACACAATATTCCCATTTCTTCAGGGGCAAAGGTCTACTCGATGGATCGCAATATTTGGCATCTTTCACACGAAGGTGCCGATCTCGAGGATCCGGCAAATGAGCCGAAGAACAGCATGTTCTTGATTTCTAAGGCACCGGAGGATGCTGCCAATAAACCGGAGTATGTTACGATAGGCTTTGAAAAAGGCGAACCGATTTCTGTCAATGGCAAGAAGCTTAAGGCTGTCGAGCTCCTGACCGAGCTTAACGAAATCGGCGCGCGCAACGGCGTCGGTATCGTCGATATCTGTGAGAACCGCCTTGTCGGTATGAAATCCCGTGGGGTTTATGAAAATCCGGGCGGCTCCCTTCTTTACTATGCGCATCGCGAGCTCGAGTACCTTTGCCTTGACCGTATGACGTATCATTACAAGCAGTCCGCAGCTATTCGTTTCGGCGAGCTTGTCTATGACGGCATGTGGTTCTGCCAGCTTAGAGAAGCACTTTCTGCCTTCGTTGACAGCACGCAGCAGACGGTTACAGGTGAAGTCAAACTCAAACTTTACAAGGGCAACATCATTTCGGCAGGTTCGAAGAGTCCGCACAGCCTTTACAGCCAGGAATTTGTCACGTTCGAGCATGATGATGTTTACAACCAGTCCGATGCTACGGGCTTCATCAATCTCTTTGGCCTTCCCTTGAAGGTTCGTGCGCTCATGCAGGAGAAGACAAAGTGAGTGAGGCGATGTGGGGCGGCAGGTTCGCCAAATCCACCGATGAGATGATCAACGAGTTCCAAGCGTCGATAGGTTTCGACAAGCGCATGTATCATGAGGATATTGCCGGTTCCATCGCGCATGCCAAGATGCTCGCCAAATGCGGTATCATCTCAGAGAAAGATCGCGATGACATTCTGGCAGGGCTCAAAAAGATTCTTGCGGATATCGAAGCGGGAAAATTTGATTTTTCCATAGATCTTGAAGATATCCACATGAATATAGAAAAGCGCCTGACCGATGCTATCGGCGAGGCTGGCGGCCGCCTTCATACGGCTCGCAGCCGCAATGATCAAGTAGCACTTGACACGCATATGTACATACGCCGTGAAACTATCGCCGTACAGAAGGAAATTAAAAACCTCCAGCACGCATTGGTTGATACAGCAGAAAAGTATCAAGATGTCATCATGCCGGGATATACGCATCTACAGCGTGCGCAGCCCATTCTATTCTCACATCATCTCATGGCATATGTTGCAATGCTCGCAAGAGATTTTTCCCGCTTTACGGGCGTTTATGAACGTGCGGATATCATGCCGCTCGGCGCAGGTGCTTTGGCAGGGACGACGTTTTCCATTGACCGCCCGTATGTGCAGGCGCAGCTTGGCTTTAAACATATCTACACGAACAGCCTAGATGCTGTCAGCGATCGCGATTACATTATGGAATTCCTTTCTGCTGCTTCCATCCTCATGGTGCATCTCTCGCGTCTTTCCGAGGAGACAATCCTTTGGTGCAGCCGTGAATTCTCCTTTGTCGAGCTGGACGACGCGCACTGTACAGGCTCTTCGATGATGCCGCAGAAGAAAAATCCGGATGTTTCCGAGCTCGTCCGCGGCAAAACCGGTCGTGTCATCGGTCATCTCATGGCGATGCTCACGACGGTCAAGGGACTTCCGCTTGCCTACAACAAGGATATGCAGGAAGACAAAGAGGGAATCTTCGATGCGATCGATACCATCAAGTTCAGCCTTGCTGTTTACGCGCAGCTCATCCGCGGCATGAAGGTCAGAAAGGATGTCATGAAGCGTGCTGTGACCGAAGATTTCTCCAATGCCACAGACCTTGCCGACTATCTCGTCAAGAAGGGGATGCCGTTCCGCAAGGCACATGCTGTTTCCGGTACAGCAGTGCATACGTGCATTGAAAAGGGCATCTATCTCGAAGACATGAGCTTAAAGGACTTTCAAAAACTCTCGCCGCTTTTCGAGGCGGATATCAAAGAAGCTATCCGCCCGGAGACCTGCGTAAAAAATCGCAACAGTCTTGGCGGTACGAGTTACGAGCAGGTAAAGCGCCAGCTGGATGCCGCTAAGGCGTGTATGCAGAGCGAAGCTAAGACAATTTCTAAAGCTGAAAATATCCTGTCAGGTATCGAAGCCTAGGCTCATAGCTCTCGTTAAATACTTAAACAACATAAGCCCCCAGAAAGCTTGTAACTTTCTGGGGGCTTATGATTTTCGTGTGATAGATTATGCATTAGACATCTTTACGAATTTGTCGAGTATTTTTTTCGCTTCACCGCTTGCGATACATTCACGGGCTATGTGGATGCCCTCCGCTATGGAATCAGCCTTTCCGCCAACGTAGATGGCGGCGCCGGCATTTAAAAGGACAATGTCGGTTTTCGGTCCCTGGGCTCCAGTCAGAATATCCACCGTGATCTTTGCGTTTTCTTCCGGCGTTCCGCCAAGAATATCATCTTTTGTTGCACGTGAGATACCGAAATCTTCCGGTGTCACATCGTAGCGGCGGAACCAGCCGTCTTTGAATTCGCCGACGGAGGTTGGAGCAGAAATAGAAAACTCATCCAGGCAGTCTTGTCCGTAGATGACCATGCCGCGTTCGACACCCATTTGAATGAGAACTTCTGCCATTAAGGACAGGAGACATTCATCGTATACACCGAGTACCATACGCTTAGGGTGTGCAGGGTTTGTAAGAGGTCCTAGTATATTAAAGACCGTGCGGAAGCCGAGTTCTTTTCGAATCGCACCGACATGTTTCATAGAAGCGTGGTATTTCTGTGCAAAGAGGAAGCAAAGACCGACTTCTTCAAGAAATTTTTTTGCTTTTTCGGGCGGTTGGTCGAGATTGACGCCAAGTGCTTCAAGACAGTCCGCTGCGCCGCACTTTGAAGAGGCTGCACGGTTGCCGTGCTTTGCCACTTTGACGCCGGCAGCAGCGATAATCATGGAAGCCGTCGTCGAAATATTGATGGAATGGGAGTGGTCACCGCCTGTGCCGACGATATCAAGGACATCCATCGCATGCTCGATCTTCAGTGCATGGTCGCGCATGGCAACAGCAGAGCCTGTGATCTCATCGATCGTCTCTGCCTTAGCGTTTTTTGTCGATAGAGCCGAAAGGTAGGCAGCATTTTGTATTTGTGAGGTTTCTCCGTTCATAATTTCATGCATGACGGTATAGGCTTCATCATAGGAAAGATCTTCTTTTCCTACAACTTTTTTAATGGCGTCCTTTATCATAAATATCCTCCCGTATGTATTCTCTATAGAAGATAAAGTATCATTGGAAAGAGGGAATGTCAAGAGAAAGAAGGATTTCCTGCTGTGTTTGTCGAAAGAGATTGAAACTGAAATAATAAAGTGCGTTTAGAACATTCTAAAAAATGAGAAGGAGTTTTTATGATAACGAAAGGTATCATCTTAGCTGGTGGCTCGGGCACACGTCTCTATCCGCTGACGCGCGTTGTTTCAAAACAGCTCATGCCGATTTACGATAAGCCGATGATCTATTATCCGCTTTCGACGCTCATGCTTTCCGGCATTAAGGATATTTTAATCATCACGACGCCGGAAGACAATGCGCTTTTTTCGCGCCTTTTGGGCGATGGCAGTCAGTTCGGCATTTCGATTTCCTATGCGATTCAGCCAAAACCCGAAGGGCTTGCACAAGCGTTTCTTATCGGTGAGGACTTTATTGCAGGCGATGGCTGTGCACTGATTCTTGGCGACAATATCTTCTATGGTTCGGATCTTGCACAGTCCCTGCAGAAAGCGGTAAAAAACGAAGACGGTGCGACGGTCTTTGCTTACTATGTGCGCGATCCAGAGCGTTACGGTGTTGTTGAATTCGATCGAGCGGGAAAAGCATTGAGCCTTGCGGAAAAGCCGGAACATCCGCGCTCAAATTATGCGGTGACAGGGCTGTATTTCTATGATAGGGACATTGTCTCTATTGCAAAGGATGTGAAACCGTCGCCGCGGGGAGAGCTCGAAATCACAGATATCAACAGAGCTTATCTCGAGCGTGGAACACTGCGCGTGCAAAAGATGCGCCGCGGCTATGCTTGGCTGGACACGGGGACGCATGAATCGCTGCTTTCGGCAGCAACTTTTGTGCAGACGATACAGGCACGGCAGGGCTTGAAGATTGCCTCGCCGGAAGAGATTGCATGGCGCATGGGATATATCGACGATGCGCAGCTCTTAAATCTCGCCGCGCCGCTTATAAAGAATGAATACGGAAAGTATCTGCAGCAGATTGTGAAAGAAAAACGTTAAGGGAAAGGAAGAATTTCATTGAATATTATCGTAACAGGCGGCGCCGGATTTATTGGGGCAAATTTCATTTATTATGAATTGAAAAAGCACCCGGAAGACCGAATTATCTGCATAGACAAGCTGACATATGCAGGGAATATGGCAACGTTGGATGAGGCAATGAAGCATGCAAACTTCCGCTTCTATCGTGTGGATATTGTAAATCGGGCAGATGTTTACAAGGTATTTGAAGAAGAAAAACCGGATATCGTTGTGAATTTTGCGGCGGAATCACATGTTGACCGCTCGATTGAAAATCCTGAGATTTTCTTACAGACAAACATCATAGGTACGGGCGTTCTTATGGACGCCTGCAGAAAATACGGTGTCAAGCGTTATCATCAGGTGTCGACAGATGAAGTCTATGGCGATCTTCCACTCGATCGGCCAGATCTCTTCTTTGTTGAAGATACGCCACTGAAGCCATCAAGCCCCTATTCGGCATCAAAGTCGTCGGCGGATCTTCTCGTCATGGCATACCATCGAACCTATCATCTCCCAACGACGATTTCTCGCTGCTCGAACAACTATGGCCCTTTTCATTTTCCCGAGAAGTTGATTCCGCTCATGATCATCAACGTCCTTCATGGTAAAAAACTTCCCGTCTATGGCGATGGGCTAAATGTCCGTGATTGGCTGTATGTCAGAGATCATGCCAGTGCAATCGACCGCATCATCCGAAATGGTCAAGAAGGCGAGATTTATAACGTCGGTGGTCATAATGAGCGCGCGAATATTGATGTTGTAAAGGCGATTCTCAAAGTATTGGGCAAAGGCGAAGATGCGATTGAATACGTCACCGATCGCAAGGGGCATGACCGCCGATACGCTATTGATCCAGCGAAGATTAAACGCGAACTTGGATGGGAGCCGGAAACACCTTTTGACGAGGGCATTAAGATAACGATAGATTGGTATCTGAAGCATAGGAAATGGTGGGAAGATATTGTCAGCGGCGACTATGCTGATTATTATGAGCGGATGTATAAAAATCGCTGATCACTGTCTTAGTGTCATAGGAGCAAAGATGAATGAAAACATGAGGCATTCCTCATGTTTTTTCTAGAAATCATTTACAAAGTATATCTTCCATGATACTATATAAAAGAGAATTTTATTGTGATAATATGAAAGAGTGGGTTCGCCCACTCTTTCATATTATGTTGAGATGGAGAATTGGGGAAGTAATATGGCGCGACAGGATATAGAAGATGCAGTGGAAGAGATTGCGCTCCGCCTCTTGAAAGAAACGCCGGATATTGAGCTTGTCGACGTGGAGTATATCAAAGAGTACGATTGGTATCTGCGTGTCTATATCGACAAGGTAGGCGGCATTGACATTGAAGATTGCCAGGCACTTAGCGAACAGCTCGAAAACGAGCTTGATGCAAGGGAATTTATTAAGGAAAGCTATATATTGGAGGTGTCTTCGCCAGGAATCGATCGTGTGCTGCGAAAACCACGCGACTTTACTCGTGAAATCGGGAAGACTGTTGATGTGACACTTTATGCGCCAAAGGATGGAAAGAAGGAATTTTCAGGAATACTGACAGATTTTAATGGAGATACATTTACGCTTGACGGCGAGATGGAAATTGCGCGAAAAGATGCAGCACAAGTGCGTCTGCATATTGATTTTTAGGGAAGCACTGAGTAAATAAGTCTGTCCAGGTTAGCTTAGATACAGGGAGATAGACAGGTGAGTTATCGGTGGTTCTGGTTTCTTCCCTTGCTTTCGTAAAAAGCAAGAGAGGTTTTACATAGGGAGGACAGAACTTTGGCAAAGAAAAAGACGAAGGAAAAGGACAGCGGGCAGGAGTTTTTGGCAACGCTCAAAGAACTGGGACGAGAAAAGGGCATCGACGAAGAAGTCATATTCGAAGCGATTGAAGCTGCACTCAGTTCGGCCTATCGCCGAAACTTTGGTTCTGAGCACGTGCATATCATGCTCTCGCGTGAGACGGGAGAGTATCACGTCTATGCCATTAAAGAAGTCGTGGAAGAGATTGAAGATGATGTCACAGAGATTTCACTTGCACAGGCACGGACGATTCATCCGGATTATTCGGTCGGGGATAAGGTAGAGATTGAGGTCACGCCGGCGAACTTTGGGCGCATTGCGGCACAGACAGCAAAGCAGGTCGTTGTACAGCGCATCCGCGAGGCAGAGCGCGGCATCATCTACCAGGAATACATGAGTCGTGAGAGCGACATCATCACGGGTGAGGTACAGCGTGCCGAAGGCCGCAATGTCATTCTTGACCTTGGCAAGACAGAGGCAGTATTGACGCCGTCCGAACAGATTCCGGGCGAGACATATCGTTTTGGTGAAAAATTAAAGGCGTATGTCGTCGAAGTCCGCAGGACGAATAAGGGGCCGCAGGTTGTTGTCTCGCGCACGCATCCAGGGTTATTAAAGCGTCTTTTTGAACTTGAGGTTCCTGAAATTCAAGACGGCACGGTGGAGATCAAGTTCGTTGCACGTGAACCGGGCAGCCGCTCAAAGATTGCAGTGAGTTCAAATGACCCGAATGTTGACCCGGTCGGTTCCTGTGTAGGTCATCACGGTCTCCGTGCGCAGGCAGTTGTCGATGAGCTTGGCGAAGAGAAGGTCGATATCGTAAAGTGGAATGAAAACTCGGCAAAATTCATTGCCAATGCACTTTCTCCGGCAAAGGTCGTTTCCGTTGCCGTCAACGAAGATGAGAAGATCTCGCGTGTCGTAGTTCCGGATTATCAGCTTTCGCTTGCTATCGGCAAGGAAGGACAGAACGCGCGCCTCGCCGCAAAACTTACAGGGTGGAAAATCGATATCAAGAGCGAATCGCAGGCAGAGAATGAAATCCTCGACGATTCGATGCAGGAAGTCGAGGTTACGACGGACGAGTCATTCACGTCTGAGGAAGAAGTATGAAGACAAAAAAAATTCCTATGCGTCGTTGCCTTGGCTGTGGTGAAAGCAAGCCAAAGCGCGACCTTGTGCGCATCGTGCGCAACTCAGAAGGTGTGTTTTTCATCGATAAGACAGGGAAGGCACCAGGGCGCGGCGCATATATCTGCGCGAATAGGGAATGTTTTGCAAAGGCGCGAAAGAGCCATGGAATTGAGCGGTCGTTTAAGACGAAGGTTGCGCCTTTGCTTTACGATACGCTTGGCGACCAGCTTTTTGCAGCTGATGGAAAGCAGGGCGTTATTGAGGGAAAGACACCATGACCCTGGAAGAACGTATTAAAAATACTGTCAGCATGGCGCAGCGGGCTGGTAAAATAGCTTCCGGTGCGTTTGCTGTGGAAAAAGCATTCCAAGAAAATGCTGTAAAGCTCCTTCTCATTGCAGAGGATGCAGCGGCAGATTCAAGAGATAGGTTTCAGATACTTGCAGAGAAGAATCATGTTCCCAACGTGATATGTATGAGCCGTGCGTCGCTTGGCGGTGCTCTTGGCAAAGGGCTTCGAAGCGCGGCGGCAATATTAGATGAAGGCTTTAAAAAGAGTCTCTTGAAAATCACGGAGGAAGTCATGAAAGAATAAGCGGGGGTGGATTCATGTCAAAACAACATAGAGTTATCGAAGTGGCAAAAGAATTTCATATGAGCGGAAAAGAAGCGGTTGTCATTTTGAAAAAAGCAGGCTTTGACGTAAAGAATAATTTTTCAGCAGTCGATGATGCTGGCTATGAAGCCGTAAAAAAAGCGCATGAGGCGAAGAAAGCGACGGAAAAAAAAGAAAAGAAGTCAGATGACGACCCGATGCGCTTTGCAGTAGCCGACGGTCGAGCTACACATGAGCGTGTGCCGCATAAAGCGAGCGAAAAAAAGAAGTTAACTGCAGAAAAGAAGACAGTCAAGGCAAGTACAGCCGAGCCGAAAAAGCCGGAAGCGGAGGTAAGGCCTGTAAAAGAAAAGACGACAGACACGCAAAAGGCTTCGAAGACACCAAAGGAAGGGAAGCAGACTAAAGGCGTAAAGGAGACGAAGAATAAACCAGCAGGGGCGCTGAAGTCGGCTGCAAAAGAGACCGAAAAGTCGAAGAGGAAAGTCCTTCGTGCCAGCGACGCACCGCGACTCGTCATCGTCCGTCAGGCAGATAAGTCTAACGAACGGGGTGCTTCTCGCGGCAATATGCGCAGTGCACAAGTCTCTGGTGAGCGGAAATCACGCGGCGGCGGTCGTATTGTTGCCGCAGCACCGGCGGCACCGATGCCGCCCCGTGATGGCGGGCAGGGCAGCGGGCGCCGCACAGAACGCGGCGGCGACTGTAAGAACAGCGGTCGCGGCGAACGCAGAAATGAACGCGGCCGCAATAACTATCGTTCGCGTATGCGTCCTGAGCGTATGGATCGTAAGAATCGCAAGGGACGTAAGGCAGCGCCGCCGCAGCCAAAGGTCGAGATCGCTCGTCCGAAACATATCAAGCTGCCGGAGACGATTGCCGTCAAGGATCTCGCATCGAAGATGAGCTATACGGCGGCAGAAGTTATCAAAAAGCTCTTCCTCATGGGGGTTATGGCAACTATTAACCAGGAGATCGACTATGACACGGCAGTGCTCGTTGCCTCTGAATTTGATGTCACCTGCGAAGAGCTGCCGCCGGAAGTCGATCCGACAGAAATTCCAGAAGTTGCATACGATCCGAAAATGCTCAGGCTTCGCCCGCCTGTCGTCACTGTCATGGGACATGTCGACCACGGCAAGACCAGCCTTCTCGACTGCATTCGCAATACAAGCGTCTCGACACATGAAGCAGGCGGTATCACGCAGCACATCGGTGCTTATCAGGTCATGGCCAATGGCAAGAAGATCGTCTTCCTTGATACGCCGGGACATGAGGCTTTCACGGCAATGCGTGCGCGCGGTGCACAGATTACTGATATCGCGATTCTCGTCGTTGCCGCAGATGACGGCGTCATGCCGCAGACGATCGAAGCCATTCATCATGCAAAGAGTGCAAAAGTTCCCATCATCGTTGCCATCAATAAGATCGACAAGCCAGGTGCGAACCCTGAACGCGTCAAGCAGGAATTGATGGAACAAGGGCTTGTACCGGAAGAATACGGCGGAGATACGATCATGGTTCCCGTCTCGGCAAAGAAGCAGATGGGCATTGACGATCTGCTTGAGATGGTTCTCCTCGTTGCGGAAGTCAAGGAACTCAAGGCAAATCCGAATACAGATGCACGCGGTGTTATCATCGAAGCAAAGCTCGACAAAGGCCGCGGTCCTGTCGCAACGGTTCTCATGCAGGATGGCACGCTTCGCATCGGTGAAAGTATCGTCGTTGGCATGACCTATGGCAAGGTTCGTGCGATGATCAATGATCGCGGCGAAGCTGTGAAGAAGGCAGGTCCTTCCATGCCAGTTGAGATCCTTGGCCTTAGCGACGTGCCGTCCGCAGGTGATATTCTCGCAGCACTGGATGAGAAACAGGCACGCTCTATTGCAGAAGCACGTATTGAGCGCCAGCGTTCGAAACTTATCAAGTCGAAGAAGGTGTCTCTCGATGACCTCTTCCATCAGATTCAAGAAAACGACATCAAGGAGCTCAACATCGTTGTCAAAGCCGATGTGCAGGGATCGGTCGAAGCACTCAGCAGTGCACTTATCAATCTTAATAAGAATGACGAAGTTCGCGTTGCTATCGTTCATTCGGGCGTCGGCAACGTCTCTGAATCTGACGTCATGCTCGCTTCAGCATCGAACGCACTCATCATTGCGTTTAATGTTCGCCCTGCCGCAAATGTGCGTCGCTTGGCGGACAGCGAGAAAATTGACATCCGTACCTACAGCGTTATCTACGATGCGCTGAATGATGTCAAGGATGCCATGAGCGGTCTTCTCGCACCAAAGTACAAGGAAGTCGTCATCGGCCGCGTCGAAATTCGTCAGGTCATGAAGTTCTCAAAGGCACTTGTTGCAGGCTCTTATGTCCTCGACGGCAAGATTACGAACAACGCCAAGATTCGTATCTTGCGTGATGATAAGGAGATTTTCGACGGTGAGCTTGATTCGCTCCGTCGCTTTAAGGATGAGGTCAAAGAAGTTGCCGCAGGTTATGAATGTGGTATCTCCATCATCGATTTCACCGAGTTCCAGGAAGGCGATATCATCGAGCCTTACATCATGGAAGAGATTAAAACCGACATTAATCAGGTCAATAAGGAAGCTGCTAAAAAGCACGAAGAAGAGGCAAAGGCGAAAGCAGAAGCTGCTGCTAAGAAGGCAATGGAAGCTGCAGAAGCCGAAAATCAGGAAAAGTAATTTCTTTATGGCGCGAGCTTGCTCGCGCTTTTGCCTTTTGCATGGCATAAGACGCTCTAAAAAAGTAGAGATAAAATCAGGAAAAGACAACAAGATATTTAGGAGGTGTAAGGCATGAGCCAGACGCGTGTTGAAAAAGTACAGGAGCTTATGAAGCAGGAAGTTTCTGAAATTGTCCTGCGGGAGCTTAAGGATCCCCGTATCGGCTTTGTGACAGTGACGGAAGTCAAGTGCACAGCAGACTTGCGGGAAGCGAAAATCTATGTCAGTGTTATGGGAAGCGATGACCAAGTTAAGAATACCCTTGCTGGACTAAAGAGTTCCATGGGATTCATCCGCCGCGAGATCGGCAGGCGTATTCGTCTGCGTTTTACGCCGGAAATTTCTCTTGCACTTGATAAGTCACTGGACTACAGCGCGCATATTCAAGAGCTCCTCTTAAAGGTGGAGATGGAGAGCATGAAACATAAGGAAAAGGAGGTGGATGAGGATGTCTGAGAAAAGCCTGTCACTAAAAGAGATCGCTGAGGAACTGAAAGGTGCAGGAAAAATCATTCTGACAGGGCATGAAAATCCGGATGGGGATGCCGTCGGTTCGACCCTTGGTTTGATGCATCTCCTTTGTGCCATGGGAAAGGATGCGTCTGTCGTCTTTGACGATACGTTACCTTTTTTTCTCTCATATTTGCCAGGCTTTGATGAAATCACGCGTCCAGCGGAGACGGAAGCAGACATTCTTCTCGTACTCGATACGCAGACGGATCGCATTGGCAAGACGCTGGAGAAGGTGCATGCAAAGCACTTGATAAATATCGATCACCATAAGACGAATGCGGGCGAGGTGTTTGACCATTATATAGAACCAGACGCTGCGGCAACGTGTGAAATCGTCTACAAGCTGCAAAAAGAGCTACATACACCCTTTACCAAAGAAGCCGCGACCTGTATTTATACAGGGCTTGCTACAGATACGGGCTTTTTCCGCTACGCTAATACCAGCCCTTTGACCATGCGCGCAGCAGCTGACCTCATGGCGTGCGGTGCTGTACCGAATAAGATAGCAGAATCTCTTGACGAAAAGCCGTATCAGACAATTCTCGATATCGCGCAGTCCCTAACGCATATCGAACGATTTGCCGACGGTCGTGCGGCAGGTATATTCCTTGACTATGAAATGGCATCGAAGATGGAGACGACAGAAGGATTCATCGATTATGTGCGCATCATCCAGGGCGTTGAAATTGCCTGTCTTATGAAGATGAAGAGCGAGACATTCGCCCGCGTCAGTATGCGCTCAAAGGGAGTCGATGTCGCCGCTATCGCATCTAAGTTTGGGGGCGGCGGACATACCTGTGCTGCAGGCTGCTCTATCGAGAAGCGTTTTGATGAAGCAAAAAAAGAGATTGCAGCAGAAATCACAAAGTCTTTAGAGGCTCGCGCATGATCGGCGGTTTTTTAAATATCTTGAAGCCGCCCGGCATGTCCTCTCATGATGTCATCGGTGCTGCTCGGCGTATATTGGGCGTAAAGCGTATCGGCCATGCGGGGACATTGGATCCCGCTGCCGCAGGCGTTCTTCCCGTCGCTGTGGGGCAGGCAGCAAGGCTGCTTGAGTATCTTGCACTAGCCAGAAAATCCTATCGTGCTGAAATCTTGTTTGGTCGCGCAACGGATACCGGCGATGATACGGGAACAATTGTGAAGGAGATTTTAACGGCAGAACTTCCGGAAAAAGAAGCTGTAATGGCAGTGCTGGCACACTTTGTCGGTGAAATCGAGCAGACGCTTCCTGCATATTCCGCCGTTAAAATCGATGGTAAACGCGCTTACGACCTTATACGAAAGGGGAAAGAGATTGAACTTCCCAAGCGGCGAACGAAGATTTTTTCATTGACGATGCAGGACTACCGTAAATCATCGATTCTCATCGACGTTACTTGTCACAAGGGTACGTATATCCGAAGCCTGGCAGAATCCATTGGTGAGCATCTTGGTATTCCATCGACGATGGGCTTTCTGCTTCGGACACAGGTCGGTGATTTTTCACTTTCCGATGCAATGACGATAGAGGAGCTTGCAAAGAAAAGAGAAGCAGCACTCTTGTCGCCGGAAAAATTTCTTGGGCATCTGCCGCGCTATGCACTGGAACCAAAGCGTGAAAAGGCGTTTCTAAATGGGCTTCCTACAAACGACAGAAAATATTCCGGCACAGGGCTGCATGTTGTCTATGCAGATGAACACTTTCTCGGCATCGGAATATTCAGCAGGGAAGAAGCTGCAATCCGACCGGTCAAAGTCTTTCGTGAGGAGGAGAGACGATGAAGATCTACACGAAATGGATCGACCTTCGGAACGAAGCGAGTGGTATGGCGGTGGCACTCGGCATGTTCGACGGCGTTCATCGTGGCCATCAGAGCATTATCCGTCGTGCGGTGGAGCTTGCAAAGAAGACAGGGAAGAAGAGTGCGGTTTTTTCGTTTAGCAATCATCCGCTTTCTGTCCTTGCTCCGGCTTCACTGCCGCCGCAAATTGGCGATACGAAGCTTAAGGAGCTTTTGCTTGGACGTCTCGGTGTCGATATCTTTCTCTGTCTTCCCTTTACAAAGAAACTTGCACGTGAGAAACCAGAAGACTTTCTTTTACATCTTAAGCAGTATTTTGCGCCAAGCTACGTCGTGACAGGACCAAATTTCACTTTTGGCAGCAAGGGAAAAGGCACGCACCGCATGTTGATGCGTGTCGCTGAAGACTATGGTTTTCGAGCAGAGATCTGCCCTGTGGTCATGGAAGACGGCGCACCTGTCAGCAGTACGCGTATTCGCAGCCTTCTTGCCGCGGGGAACTTGGCGCTTGCCAACAACTTTCTCGGTTATCCTTTCACGGTACTCGGCCGTGTGATTCACGGTGATCGGCGCGGCCGGCTTCTCGGATTTCCGACGGCAAACCTTGCCATTCCAGACGAACGCGTCATGCTGCCAAACGGCGTTTATGCTGCGGAGGCTGTGCTGGGTCAGGTGCACTATAACGCATTGGCTAACATCGGCACAAATCCGACATTTACGGGGTGCAATCGTCGTTTGGAGGTCAATTTACAGGATTTTACGGGCGATATCTACGATTGCCTTCTTGAAGTGCGCTTTCTTGGAAATCTTCGTGATGAAAAGAAATTTGCATCGGTGGACGAGCTTGTACGGCAGATGAAGCGCGATCGTGAAAAGGCGAAAAAGATATGGACACGGTCATAAGGGTTATGATATACTGAAAACTGCATAATCTAGGAGATTGTGCACTGGCTTGGGCTCGGATAGCGATGCTCCGACGTTCTCTTAGCTCACGGCGATTTTTTATGTATAGGAGGAATACAAATGCTTACACAGGAAGCAAAACAGGAAATCATGAAGAAGTATGCGATGCACGAGGGCGACACAGGTTCGCCGGAAGTGCAGATTGCCGTTCTCACGGCTCGCATTCAGTATCTTACGGATCATCTGAAAGTTCATAAGAAGGACTTTCATTCCCGTCGCGGTCTCTTGAAGATGGTTGGTCATCGCCGTCGTTTCCTTTCTTATCTTTATAAGAAGGATATCGAGCGTTATCGTTCTATCATCGCAAAGCTCGGCATTCGTTCTACGGTTGAAAACTGACACGAAGATATTTGCTAAAAGGAGAGCACAGTGAAAGCTGTGCTCTTTTGGTTTTGATAAGGGATTCTTCTTTGAAAATCAACAAAATCGATGCCTTGAAAAGGATTTTCTATTTTTGCGGCGAATATATTTAATGATATAAGAAAGAAACATATGGAGGAATACATGGAACAGTTTGAAATGGAAATGGGTGGGCGCAAGCTCATTGTCGAAAACGGCAAGATGGCAAAGCAGGCGAATGGTGCTGTTCTCGTTCGTTATGGCGATACGGTCGTTCTGGTGACGGCAACGGCTTCTGCCGAACCGCGCGAAGGCATTGATTTCTTTCCACTGACGGTGGACTATGAAGAAAAGATGTATGCGGCAGGTAAAATTCCGGGCGGTTTCATCAAGCGCGAAGGTCGTCCGTCCAGTGATGCTGTTCTCTGTGCCCGCCTCATCGACCGACCAATCCGTCCGCTGTTCCCAAAAGGTTACCGTAACGATGTTCAGATCGTCGCTACCGTTCTTTCTGTCGAGCAAGATAATGTGCCGGAAATCCCCGCGATGATCGGTGCGTCTGCCGCACTTTCTGTCTCTGATATTCCATTTGAAGGTCCGATTGCAGGTGTCCGCGTTGGTCGTATCGGCGATGATTTCATCATCAATCCGACGAAGGAAGAGCGCGAGAAGTCGACGCTGAACCTTACGGTCGCGGGCTCATATGATGCTGTTATGATGGTTGAAGCAGGGGCAAATGAGCTTCCTGAAGACGTCATTCTCGATGCGATTCTCTTCGGCCATAAGGAAATTCAGCACATCGTAGCATTTCAAGAGGAAATTCAGAAAAGGTGCGGCAAAGAAAAACACATTGCTAAGCTGTTTACCGTGCCGGAAGCAATGGAAAAGGAAATCGAAGCATTCGCACGGGAGCGCATTGATGTGGCTGTCCGCAACCCCGATAAATTTTCACGTGATGCCGATGTTGCAGATATTTCTGCCGATACGATGGAACACTTTCTCGAGCTTTATCCGGAGATGGAAAAGGAAATCGGCATGGCGTTTCATGACCTGGAAAAGTCGGTCGTTCGCCATATGATTACACATGAGAAAATTCGCCCGGATGGACGTGAAGTTGGGGAAGTTCGTCCGATATCGTGTGAAGTGGGCTTATTGCCGCGCGCGCACGGTTCGGGGCTTTTTACGCGCGGTCAGACACAGATTCTCTCCGTGACGACATTGGGGACTCTCAGCGATGAGCAAATTATCGACGGACTTGCTCCTGAGTGGACAAAGCATTATATGCACCATTATAATTTCCCGGGCTACAGTGTCGGTGAAGCTCGTCCGATGCGCAGTCCAGGCCGCCGTGAGATCGGCCATGGCGCACTTGCTGAGCGCGCATTGCTCCCGGTGCTTCCTTCGATTGAGAAATTTCCATACACCGTCCGCGTTGTCTCTGAAGTCTTGGAATCCAATGGCTCGAGCTCCATGGGCTCTGTCTGTGGCAGTACGCTTTCCTTGATGCAGGCAGGCGTTCCCATTAAGCGTCCTGTCTCGGGCGTCGCTATGGGACTTGTCAAAGAGGGAGACGCCTATACGATTCTGACGGATATTCAGGGAATGGAAGATGCCCTCGGCGATATGGATTTCAAGGTTGCAGGTACAGAAAAGGGCATCACCGCTATCCAGATGGATATCAAAGTCGACGGTCTTTCCCGTGAAATCCTTTCTTCTGCACTTCAGCAGGCAAAGCGCGGCCGTGCCTTTATCCTCGGGAAAATGATGGAAGTCATCGATAAACCGGCGGAGGATCTTTCACCGCATGCGCCGCGTGTCGAGACGATAAAGGTCAAGGTTGACAAGATTCGCGATGTCATCGGTACAGGCGGTAAGGTGGTCAAGGGCATTATCGAAGAGACCGGCGTCCAGATCGACATTCACGAGGACGGCAATATCTATATCTTCTCGACGGATGCGGATGGTATGAAAAAGGCAAGGCAGAGGATTGAGGATATCGTTCGTGATGTTGAAGTCGGCGAGGTCTATAAAGGCCGCGTTACGCGCCTTTTGAAGTTCGGCGCATTTGTCGAGCTCTTGCCCGGGAAAGAAGGTCTCTGTCATATCTCACAGCTTGCACGGCAGCGTATAGAAAAGGTGGAGGATGTCGTGAAAGTCGGTGACGAGTTAGAGGTCAAGGTCGTCGAAATCGACGATAAGGGTCGTATTAATGTCAGTCATAAGGCATTGTTATGATGTTAGGATGATATGCAAAAGAATGAGAAGACTGCATGGCTTCATGCAGTCTTTTTAACACATTTTATATCGGCATGGTTAGCACAGCGGCACGTCATGTATAAAGATTTGCGAAAAGGTGAGTGAAATGAAGGTAAAAACAAGCGGCGAAGAGAGGGGCTCGCTGCTGCTTGAAATCGTTTTGATTACGGCTGTTCTCGCCATCTTTGCCAGCTTTATTCTGCCGCATGCAGCAAAACTTTATCGCACGGCTGTTCTCGAGTACGAGGCCGAGCATTTTTTCAGTGACCTCCGCTATCTGCAGCGCCTTTCTCGTTCGACAACAGCCCGCGATGATGATGGCCGCTCTATTGTAGATGAAGTGACGGGCTCGCCGGAAATCGACATTATTGATCACGGCACTGCTTATGCGGTCATGGCGATAGGCGTTGGGACGGCGGGGCGGGTTCAAAAAAATGTATATCGACTTCACGGAGATATCGTCATCCGTTGGCAGTCGAATGCTGTGACCAGTCAGCCAAGTGCAGTTATTCGCTTTTATGAGGACGGAAAGCCAAGCGGCAGTGCCTCTGGTTATACTTTTGAGCTTTTTAGCAGAGCACATACCGATGAGAAGATTCGCGTCATTATTGACCCTGCGGGAAGAATTCGCATTGCCCGTGCCTTTGAAAAGTGATGTATCTATCCGTTATTTTATGCTCGAGGGAGGCATCTTTTTGCGCGTTATCCGTCTTTTTTTCATCCTTATCTTACTTATGGCACTGCTGCCTTCTGTCGTACGAGCAGAAGAGCCGATAATCACAGCAGACGCTGCTATCCTTATCGAAGCGACCACAGGGCGTGTCCTTTGGGAAAAGGAGGGTGAGGCTCGTCATTATCCTGCCAGTATGACAAAGATGATGACGACGATCTTGTTGCTGGAAAACATCGATCCGGCAGAGGAAATTTTCATATCACCACAAGCGGCAATGACAGAAAATACATCACTCGGCATTAAGGCAGGAGAGCGCTTGACGGCAAAAGAACTGACGACTGGCATGATGATGGTCTCGGATAACGGTGCTGCCGTTGCCATTGCCGAAGCTATGGATGGTGATACTGCAACTTTTGCCAAGCGCATGAACGCTAAGGCGAAAGAAATCGGCATGGAGAACACGAACTTTGTAAATCCAAATGGTCTTACCGATCCCAATCATTATTCAACGCCACATGATATAGCACGTTTGGCGCGCTATGCCATGGAAAACGACGATTTTCGACAGATTGTCCAACGAGAAAAGGAAACAATCTACTGGTCGTATCCGAATGGTCGCTTTAAGAATGTGATAAACACGAATGAGCTTCTGGGAAACTATGAAGGCATCACAGGTGTGAAAACCGGTTGGACAAATGCAGCGGGCGGCTGTCTTACCGCATCGGCAAAACGAAATGGTTTGAAACTTATCGCCGTCGTCATGCACAGCAAAACGGAAGAGGATCGGTTTAGCGATATGCGCAAGATCTTGGATTATGGCTTCCAGCATGTGCATATGGTACACGGCTTTTCTAAGGAAGAACTCAGCCGTCGTATTTTCATCGTCGATGGACGCATGGGGACGACCGTTGCGCGTCCCATAGAAGATGTCGAGTACCCGCTGATGGATGGAGAAGATCCATCCCATTGCTCGATTGCATATGATGCTCCGCGTATTGTGACGGCTCCTGTGTCGGGCAAGGATGTCGGAAAGGTCATTATTAAATACGACGACAAACCAGTGGGATCTGTTGCACTTCATTCCGAGCGTGTAGAAGAGGGATTTAGTATCGGTTCGTTTCTTGTCTCCGTCTTCGGATGGATGCTTTGATGGTTCATAATGGTCTGCGTGAGGTAACCTTGATGAAGCAACTTTTCGCTGCGATGGAAAGAGACCCTGCGATTCGCCGCTTAGTGGCGCTTTCAACGGGAAAACCCAAAGAACTGCTTGCTTACGGGCTGGGAGGCTCTGTGAAGTTTGCAGCGATTGCCGCCAGTTTTGCTGCCATACCGCGCACGATGGTGATCTTGGTTCATGGACGCGAGATACTGGCTGATTGGCGGGAATCACTTCTTTCCCTATTGCCAAATATCGATATTCTCGTTTTGCCGGAAATGGACGCTCTGCACATTGAGGCAGATGCAAAGAGTATGGAGCGCATGGCAACGCGCATGAACATTCTCTCCCGCATGCGTGCAGGGGATCCTATCGTCGTTTTAACGGACGCGGCGGCTGCTGTACAAAAGGATTTTTCACGGGAGTATTTCGAGCGCGCAAGTCTTTCCTTTCATACTGGTGATACGCTTTCCATGGAGGGCTTCTTAAATAGGCTTGTCAAGTTAGGTTATGTGCACAGTGATGAAGTCGAGTTTGTTGGAAATTTCAGCACGCGCGGCGGTATCATCGATGTCTTTCCTGTCAATGCGACGATGCCTGTACGCATTGAGTTCTTCGGCGATGCAATTGATTCGATGCGTAGGTTCGATATTGATACGAAGCGGTCACAAGAAAATATCGAATGCGTTTCCATACTTCCGCTTTCATGTGGTAACGTACAGGATGCGGCAAGTGATGTCTTCCTTACCTATCTCAGTGACGTGTCTGCAAAAAGCGAGACAAACGAAGAGAAGTTTCATGCGCCGATGGTCGTTTTCGATGAACCCATGCGTTTTCGTGAGACGCTGCGCCGTATGATCCAGGAGACGCCTGAGATTAAAGATACGATCTTTACTTGGGGGGAACTTGTCAGCGCGGCAAGGGGGAAGACTGTCCTTTACTCAGCACTGATGCTGCAGAAGATTGCAGAGGCATCACCTGAGGAGACGATAAGTCTGCAGGGAATGCCGATGACGCCATTTCAGCGTCAAATGGATCTTTTGGAAAGTGAGCTTTCACGCTGGCTTAGTCAAAAGCAGAGCATCATTGTCTTCATGCCATCAAAGGAGAAGGCAAACGCCATGCGTGAGCTTCTTGTCAAGCGTAAGATTCCTGCTGTTTTAGGCGGTGAGGATGAGGCGCTCAGCGAGCGTGCCGTCAATATCCGCATGGGAAATCTTGTGGCGGGGTTGGAGATAGCAGCTGCGCATCTTGTTGTCATTACAGAGCGTGATATTTTTGGACGCAGCAAGCGCCATATGCGCACGAAGAGTTCTGCCGTTCCCAGCGAGCGCATCATGCATTTCCGCGACATCAAACCCGGCGAGTATGTCGTGCATGAGGCACACGGCATCGGCAAGTATCTCGGTGTCGAAACATTGGAAGTCGGCGGTGTGCATCGCGACTATCTGCACATCAAATACGGCGGAGACGATAAATTATTTGTGCCGACAGATCAAGTCGGTCTATTGCAGAAATACATTGGTTCTGAAGGTGATACGCCGCGTCTTCATCGCATGGGCGGTACGGAGTGGGTCAAGGCGAAGGCGCGCGTGCGCAAATCTGTTGAAGATATCGCAAAGAAACTCATTGCGATCTATGCGAAGCGAAAGAATGCCAGAGGTTACGCTTTCTCTCCGGACGACAGCAGTCAGCATGACTTTGAAGAAGCCTTTCCGTATCAAGAAACCGACGATCAGCTTAGGGCAATTGCTGAAATTAAGGCAGATATGGAACGCGAAAAGCCGATGGAGCGTCTTCTTTGCGGCGACGTCGGTTTTGGTAAAACAGAAGTTGCTATCCGCGCAGCATATAAAGCGGCACTGGACGGCAAGCAAGTTGCTGTCCTAGTGCCGACAACAGTTCTTGCCCAACAGCACTATCAGACCTTTTCTGCACGTTTTCAGGATTTTGAACCGACCGTCGATGTCATCTGCCGCTTTCGCACAGCAAAGCAGCAGAAGGCAACGTTGGAAAAACTTGCTCTGGGTCAGGTCGATATTCTCATCGGCACGCATGCGATACTTAATCAGAAGAAGGTCATTTGGAAAGATCTTGGCCTGCTCATCGTCGATGAGGAACAGCGCTTCGGTGTCAAGCAGAAAGAAAAAATTAAGAGCCTGGCGGAAGGAATCGATGTCCTGACACTTTCTGCAACGCCAATTCCGCGGACACTTCATATGTCCCTTGTCGGCGCACGTGATATGAGCATTATCGAAACGCCGCCTGCTGAGCGCTTTCCTGTACAGACCTATGTCGTGGAAAACAGCGATGCCATCATTGCCAGTGCCATCAAGCGTGAGATACGCCGCGGCGGACAAATCTACTTCATTTACAACCGCGTCGATACCATCGAACATATGTGCCGCCGACTGAAGTCGCTGGTACCGGAAGCACGTATCACGGTCGCGCATGGACAGATGCCGGAAAAGCAGCTCGAGCACGTCATGATGGACTTTTACGAAGGCACATACGATATTCTTCTGGCAACAAGTATCATAGAAAATGGGCTTGACGTTGCAAATGCCAATACGATCCTCATCTATAATGCCGACCATTTCGGTTTATCGCAGCTTTATCAGATGCGGGGGCGCGTCGGCCGCGCACACCATATGGCATTTGCCTATTTTATCTACCAAGGGGATAAGATTCTAACGGAGATGGCGGAAAAGCGCCTGCAGACGATGAAGGACTTTGCAGAGCTAGGCGCAGGTTTCAAAATAGCTATGCGCGATCTCGAGATCCGCGGTGCCGGTAACCTTCTTGGCGCGCAGCAGCACGGTCATATTGCTTCCGTTGGCTTCGAGATGTATGTAAAGCTCTTGGAAGAAGCGGTCGACCACTTGCAAAGCGGCAGACAGGAAATTGAACTGCCGCCAGAGCCTGTCATCGACATCGAAACAGATGCCTATATCGACGGCAGCTATATCGACGATGCCATGCATAAAATTGAGATTTATCAGCATATTGCCGCTATCCGTAAGAATGAAGAAATCCCTGCCTTTATCGATGAATTGATTGACCGCTTTGGCGAGCCGACGAAACCCGTCATGCGGCTGCTGGCCATTGCGCGCATTAAGAACTATGCACGTATGCTTCACATGCGCATGGTAAAAGAAACGCCGCTTGCCATTGAATTCTATATGCTTCCTGAAAAAAAACTTCCCGCCAAAGGTCTGCTTTGCTTAAATCGCTTTTTTAAGCAGCGGCTCAAGATGCTTCCCGAGGGAAAAGGATTTTATATCTTACTTACAGAAACGTGGAAGAAAGATATATTAAACGTCGTAACGCGCATCTTGCTGCTGGCATTTGGAGAAAATATGGCGATGGAGACGCAGGATGCAGAAAAAAGTACAGCAGGAAAGATAAGGTGAACGTAAATGTCTAAACTGACAGTCGTAGGTCTAGGACCAGGCAGGGCAGGACTCATTACGCGCGAGGTCTGGAACCTTTTGACGGGAAAGACGCGTATCATCCTTCGGACGAGCGTTCATCCGACCGTAGAAACCTTGCAAAAAGAAGGGATCCGCTTTACCTCATACGATAGCTTTTACAGGGATGCAGAGAATTTTGAATCACTCTATAAGCACATTGCACGCGATATTCTTGAAAAAGCAGTGACAGAAGATCTCGTCTATGCCGTCCCCGGAAGTCCGCTCGTTGCAGAGCGTACTGTCGTGCTCTTACGAAATATGGCAGTAGAGTATCCGATGATTAAACTGTGTATTCTCCCTGCGATGAGCTTTGTCGAAGTGCTTTATACCGAGCTTGGCATCGACCCTGTCGAAGGTTTGACCATTTTAGATGCAACGGATATTGAAGACTTTTTATTCATGGGATCGGGGAATCTGCCGCACGGGATTCTTGTGACGCAGGTTTATGATTCTTTCATTGCTTCAAATCTCAAGCTTTCGCTGATGGAACGATATCCAGATGATATGATTGTCACATATATCTATCATCTGGCACTGTCTGATGAAGACATTCGGCAGATTCCACTTTATGCGCTCGATCGTCAAAAAGACGTCGACCATCTGACATCGCTATTTGTTCCTGCAGTGCGGTTAGAGTAGGCTAAACATCCTAAATTTTATAAAATTTTCCAGAAACCCTTGATTTTTCAAGGCGTATCTGTTAAATTTTGATAGAAAGTGAGCCGCACACTCGCGACTTTCGTCATGAGTTAGGCGAATAAAACCGTAGGAACTGCGGGGATAGCCTAGGAAATGAGTTTTCATTAGAGAACTGTCACTAGGAACCCTTCGGCCTCAGTCGTAGGGAGTGTCAAGTATTTATTCTATAAGGAGGCTACAGTAGTGAACAAGAATGAATTGGTAGCTAGTGTTGCAGAAAAAGCTGGACTGACGAAGAAAGACGCTGAAAAGGCAGTCAATGCTTTTGTTGAGACCGTTCAGCAATCTCTTGTCGAAGGAAACAAGATCCAAATGATCGGCTTCGGTACATTCGAGGTTAAAGAACGCGCTGCTCGTACTGGCCGTAACCCTCGCACAAATGAAGAGATCCAGATTCCAGCGTCGAAGAACCCTGTTTTCAAAGCAGGTAAGGCACTTAAGGATGCTGTGAATAAGTAAGGGAATTCTCAAGAGATGGCTGCTATATGCATGGCGTAAGATTCACGGTTGCATAGGGCGGCTATTTTTTATATTATGATCATGGGAGGCAGTTTCTTGGATTTCGGACTTGGCGGTAAATCTGTTCTCATTTCCGGTGGTACGTCGGGAATTGGTTTTGCGGCAGCAAGGGAATTTCTTGCAGAACATGCTTCTGTCACGCTGCTGGGAAGACAGGAATCGCGCGGTGCACAGGCGATAGACAGACTGGCAGAGTTTCCAAAACAGCGCATGCGCTTCATTGCTGCAGACGTTCGAAACGAAGAGGATTGCCGAAGGGCTGTCAAAGCTGCATGTGACTGCTTCGGCGGACTCGACATTCTTATAAACAGTGCCGGCATCTACGCCGAAGGGGCATTGACAGATATGGAAGAAGCAAAGCTTCGAGCGATCCTTGGAACGAATGTGATGGGAACGATCCTTCTTTCTAAAGCGGCAATCCCTGCACTCATCAAACGGAAAGGTACGATTGTCAATATAGCATCGGATGCAGGTCTCCATGGGAATTACTTTGCATCCGTCTATTGTGCTTCAAAGGGAGCCGTCGTTCTTTTTACACGCGCCCTTGCACTTGAGCTCGCTGCAAAGAAAGTTCGGGTCAATGCGGTTGCACCGGGTGATATTTTAACAGAAATGACGGAAGAGCAGCTGTCCGCTTCCTCACTTTCTCACGAAGAAGCACTGCGTGAGATGGCATCTGTCTATCCCTTGTCACGCATTGGAAAAGCAAAAGAGGTGGCAGATCTGATTGTCTTTCTTGCATCATCGCGCGCGGCGTTCATCACAGGATCCGTTTATGCTATCGACGGAGGGCTGACGGCATAATGAAACGTATTTTGGTACTTACCGCTTCGATTGGCTCCGGTCACAGCAAGGCGGCAGAAGCGATTACGATGGAGCTGCGGCGTCTTCTTCCCGACGCAGAGATTATAACGGTTGATTTTATGGCACGCAGAATCTCTATCATCCACGCTTTTATGAAATGGATTTATCTGGCGATGCTCGCCATTGTGCCAAATCTTTACGATATCGTCTATCACTTTGCAGGGGCAAACGAAACTGGAAAGGGGACACGCATCTTTCTTTCATACATCATGCTGCCTGCCATGAAGCGGCTTTATGCACGTTATCAACCGGACATCGTTGTCTGTACACATCCTTTTCCAGAGGGTGCGGCGTCACTGCTGCATGTTAAGAAGAACTTCTTCCTAGCAACGGTCATGACAGACTACTCACTTCATCAAATCTGGCTTTCACATCATGTCGATTGTTACTTTATGGCGACCCATGCGATGAAAATGCGTATGATTGCGGAGGGTTTTTCAAAAGAGAAATTGTTTGCGGTTGGCATCCCTATTGCTAACACACTGTTCAGCTTACCGGAAAAGGAGGAGGTACGAAATGCATTCGCCATTCCGAGAGACGCGAAGACCCTCCTTCTTATGGGCGGCGGACTTGGCATCGGCGGCATTGAAAAAAGTTTGAAAATGTTGGAAAGCATCGAAGAAGGCCTATTGTTAATCGTCGTTGCAGGACATAATGATAGGCTAAAGGAGAAGATACTTGACTTTGCGAGCGAATCACATCATACAATCCTTGTCTTTGGCTACACCGACTGTGTACACCAATTGATGAAAGCGTCGGATCTCCTTATCACAAAACCTGGTGCTCTTACGATGAGCGAGGCATTTTCTCTCGGGCTGCCAATGCTTCTTCATGACCCCATTCCTGGTCCAGAAACAGACAATGCGATTTATGCTACACGTCATGGTGCAGCAGTCTGGCTGCATCCAAAAGAATCTCTTGCCAATGCCGTCAAATATCTTTTTTCCGGCGATGTGCTTGATAAAATGGCATGTGCAGCCAAAAGGGCAGCAAAGCCGGAAGCAGCAGGTTTGATTGCTTCGTATATAATAAACACCTATTGTGAACGAGACGATGCTAAGAGATAAGATACTTTCTTCATAGGAAGAAGAAGCCTTTCATAGTTGAAACGCTCTTTACCGTCTATGTGCAACAAAGGCAGAATTAGAGAATTTTGATAAAAATTTTTATCTGCCCCGTGCCTTTCTCTCTTTTTTCCTTCAAAAAACGAATCTTTTATGTTATTATGAAAAAGTATAATAGAAATAGAAGGAGGCGTTCATGTGAGAAAAGTTGTCAAAAAGCATAAAAAGTTTCATTGGTTTTCCCTTATCCTTTGTGGGCTTATTCTATATTTTTCTTTCAGCTTGATTTCGCAGCAGACGCGTCTTCATCAGATAAAAGCAGAGCAGGCAAATGCCGAAGCAAGGCTGGCAGCGGCACGTTCTGAGCATGAAGCATTGCTGCAGGAGCGTGAGAATTTGCATCGTCCCGAGTACATCGAAAAGATTGCTCGTGAAGAGCTTGGTATGGCACGTGAAGGTGAGCTTCCTTATTACAGCGGACGTAAATAAGACAGCGTGATATAGTGTTGCCTGTCACTTGAAACGTGTTCGTATACAGAAGCTTCCCACAAGATAAGTTCTCATTAAACTAGGAGGAAAGATTCATTGTCGATTGAAATTGGTAACGTGGTAGAGGGCGTTGTCACAGGTATTACAAATTTTGGTGCATTTATAGCATTGCCAGAGGATAAAACCGGGCTTGTTCATATTTCAGAAGTCGCAGATGAATATGTCAAAGATGTCCATGATTTTCTCACCGAGCAGGATAAGGTAAAGGTGAAGGTGCTGTCGGTGGACGAACGTGGAAAGATTGCGCTTTCGATCAAGCAGGCGCAGGAGCAGAAAACCGGCGCTGTCAATCCCTCCTCACACGTACCAGCGCCACGCGGTATGCGTGCACGCCATTCATCTCGAGGCGGAAGCTTTTCGCGCTCCTTTGAAGAAAAGCTATCACATTTTTTGAAAGACAGCGATCAACGTCAGACAGATCTGCGCAGGAAAACGGATTCCAAACGAGGTGGGCGCGGATCTCGTCGCGCTTGACGTCATGGGAAGCACTCTAACAAGGGTGCTTTTCGTATTTCTATGAAACATCAATCAAACAACAGTCTCTCGGTGATGGTAAAAAAGATAGCAGCCTTCATAAAGGCGCAAGAACTGATGCCAAAGGGGACAAATGTCATTGTCGCTTGCTCTGGAGGACCGGACTCGCTTGCACTTTTAAGCGTTTTGCTGCACCTTGCTGCCCCCCTTGACATCGAACTTTCGGCAGCACATTTTGACCATGGCATTCGGAGTCAGGCATCAAAGGATGATGCTGCTTTTGTGGCGGCTTTTTGCAAAGCGCATGGTGTTCCTTGCTTTCAAGAAGCAGGAGATGTTCCAGCGTACGCAAAGACTTGCGGCATTTCTATCGAACTTGCAGCAAGAGAGCTTCGCTATCGTTTCTTGAAGCGCGTAGCGGGGAAGCTTTCTCTTATTGCAACGGCACATCATCTGGACGATCAAGCCGAAACAGTTCTCATGCGGATTATTCGCGGAACGGGAACCGATGGACTATGTGCGATGCAGGCTAAAGCGGGACAGCTCATTCGTCCTTTCCTCTGTGTCACGCGCAAAGAGATTGAACGCTACTGTAAGGAAGCTGGGCTTACACCCCGAAAAGACGAAACCAATGATGCACATGACGCGACGCGTAATCGCGTGCGCCATGTCATCCTTCCACATCTTCGAAAGGAAAATCCTTCTGTTTCTGCGGCGCTTGTCGAGCTTTCGGAAATCGCATCAAAAGAGACTGAACTTCTAAAATCCCTTCTCGATAGTGTTTGGGACAAAGTTTTTATGGCAGAAGAAAATGCTCTGTCACTTGAAGAATTCCGTATGCTTTATTTAGCGCTGCAGCGCCGCGCTTTGCGCCGCTTTTGGAAAGAGCAGACCCGTTGCGATGATCTTGGCTTTTCACATGTAGAAGAGCTGCGTTATTTTTTTCTTGCAGGACAAAACGGAACAATCGATCTGCCGCATGGTTTTGCGGCAAGACTTTCATATGGAAAATTAGTTCTTTTAAAGAAATGCCGCGAAGGAGAGACAACTATCGATATGGGCGTGTCTGCTGTTGACAACGACGTCACGCTTTGGGGGAAGTATCAGCTGCAGCGGAAAATCTGTCATACACCTTTTCGGGCAGACGATTTTACCGCGTGGGATTTTTGTATAGATGCGGCGGCGGCTTCTCTGCCTTTCTTTTTGCGCAGCAGACAGGCAGGAGATTATATAGAGATCAGCCACAAGCCCAGGCGGATAAAGAAGGTAAAGGATGTCTTTATCGATGCTAAAATTCCTGCCGAAGAAAGAGCGGATTATCCTCTTCTCACTTTGGGCAGTGAAGTTCTCTGGGTGCCGAACGTCAGGCGTTCCACACACTTTTCTGTAAAAAATGGCAGTCCTTTCTTGCATTTTCATATGGATAAGTTAAAATAACAGTATTGTACCGCCTAAATGGATATTTTGTGAAAGGATTTTTCCATGATGCATGATGATATCGAGCGCGTTCTCTTTACGCAAGAAGAGCTTCGAGAGAAGGTCGCTGCGATGGGAAAGAAGATTTCTGAGGATTACCAAAATGCCAGCGAAGATGTTTTCTGTGTGGGTATTTTGAAAGGAGCGGTTGTCTTCTACACCGATCTCGTCCGCAGTATTTCGCTTCCCGTTCAATTTGACTTTATGATCGCTTCTAGCTACGGCAATAAAACGAGTACGTCGGGCTCTGTCAAGCTCCTAAAGGATCTTGACTATGATGTCGAGGGAAAGCATCTCATCATCATTGAGGATATTATTGATTCCGGAACGACCATGCAGTATCTCATGCGCATCCTTCGCGAGCGCAGGCCGAAGAGCATCAAACTGTGTGCCCTTCTTTCAAAGCCCTCTCGCCGTACAGCTGATGTGCATATCGACTATCTGGGGGCAGAAGTTCCCGATGAGTTCCTCGTGGGCTATGGCCTTGATTATGCAGGGACGTATCGAAATTTACCATACATTGGGATTTTGAAACCCGCCGTCTATGCGTGATATCGATGTATAAAAAGCGAGCGCATGACAGCAGGTATGGGAAAAGCAGAATGTTTGTTTGAGCTGTGCTTAAAATAGTTAAAGGAGGCTGAACGATTGAACGGATTAAATCGCTTTTTACGAAATGTGGGCGTCTATCTCCTCATCATCCTCGTGGCGATTTCTATCAGTGATTATTTTTCTACCAGAAGTACGCAAAAACATGAAGTCAGTTATACAAAATTTTTGACACAAGTGGATGCGGGCGATGTGTCGCGCGTCACCTTTGTAAAAAATACGATTCGCGGCGTGCTCAAAGACGGTACGGAATTCGTCACGATAACGCCGGATGAGCCGTATGCAGATGCAGGTCTTTACGATAGACTGAAGGCAAAGGACATTGAGATTGACGCTGCGAACCCACCGGAGCCGTCTTGGTGGTCGCAGCTGCTTTCTTCGATTTTTCCCTTCGTTATCTTGCTTGCCCTTTGGTTTTTCTTTATGCAGCGCACGCAGATGGGTGGTGGCGGCAAGGTTATGACACTTGGGAAAAGTCGTGCACGCATGAGCGGAGCGGATAAGATCAAAGTCAATTTTAAGGATGTTGCCGGGGCGGATGAAGCGAAGCAGGAGCTTGAAGAAGTCGTCGAGTTCTTGAAAAAACCAAAAAAATTCAATGAACTCGGAGCAAGAATCCCGAAGGGCGTTTTGCTCTTTGGCCCGCCGGGTACGGGTAAGACGCTGCTTGCGCGCGCAGTTGCGGGCGAGGCAGGGGTTCCGTTCTTCTCTATCTCTGGTTCGGACTTTGTCGAGATGTTTGTCGGTGTCGGCGCATCGCGTGTCCGTGACCTTTTTGAACAGGCGAAGAAGAATGCGCCTTGTATCGTCTTTATTGATGAAATCGATGCCGTTGGACGCCAGCGCGGTGCAGGCGTGGGCGGCGGTCATGATGAACGCGAACAAACCTTGAATCAGCTGCTTGTCGAGATGGATGGTTTTGCGGCAAATGAAGGCATCATCATTATTGCCGCGACGAACCGCCCGGATATTCTTGACCCTGCGCTGCTTCGCCCCGGACGCTTCGACCGCCGGATCATCGTAGACAAACCTGATGTCCGTGGGCGCCTTGCCATTTTGAAAGTGCATACGAAGGGAAAGCCTGTGGCGGATGATGTTGATCTTGACATTCTCGCACGGCGCACACCGGGATTTACTGGAGCAGATCTTTCAAACCTTGTCAATGAGGCGGCGTTGCTTTCCGCCCGCCGCAATAAAAAACAGATTTTCATGGCGGAGCTGGAAGAGTCCATTGAACGCGTCATGGCGGGACCGGAACGAAAAAGTCACGTCATGAGTGACGAAGAAAAACGACTGACAGCATATCATGAGAGTGGTCATACACTCGTCAGCATGATGCTGAAGCACGCAGACCCCGTTCATAAGGTCACCATCATTCCGCGCGGACGTGCCGGCGGATATACGCTGATGCTTCCCAAGGAAGATCGCAACTATGCTACGCGCTCGGAGCTTCTCGACCGCTTGAAAGTTGCGATGGGCGGACGCGTGGCAGAAGAAATTGTCCTAAAGGAGATTTCGACAGGGGCAAGTCAGGATATTCAACAGGCGTCACGCATTGCACGCAGCATGATCATGCAGTATGGCATGAGTGATGCACTAGGTCCCGTCGCTTATGGCGAAAGCAGCGAGCATCAGGTCTTTCTTGGTCGTGACTTCAGCCACGAGCGCACATATTCGGAAGAAGTGGCGAACGAGATCGATAAAGAGGTTCGCCGCTTGATGGAGGAAGCCTATGAAGCCAGCCGCACGATTATCACAGAGAATCGTGACAAACTTGAATTGATCGCACAAGGTCTCATCGCGCATGAGACCCTTACGGCGAAACAACTGGATGAGCTTCTTACAACCGGCAATGTCACTTTTGATAAAGAGAATGATGACGATGATGATAAGGATTCATCGCCTATGTCACCGCTTCTTGTCGGTGAGACAGAGCCGGCTGCTAAGAATCCCAAAGAGAATGAGAGTGCAGAGGAGACAGAGGAAGAAACAGTTCCCGTCAAAGCGCCCGAGCCCAAATTCAACGTTACGCGCTACGACTGATACGTTTACCATTGTCTCCCCATTATAGAAGCGGGAGAAATTTAAAGGTTTTTACCTCGAAAGGAGAATTATTATGCCAACACGTCTTACAGAACTTTTAGGCATCAAGTATCCGATTATCCAAGGGGCTATGGCATGGATTTCGGATGCTACACTTGCTTCGGCTGTTTCAAACGCAGGGGGCGCCGGTATCGTCTCACTCGGTGGCCGTACGACAGAATATACACGCGATGAGATTCGCCGCTGCCGTACGCTTACGGATAAGCCTTTCGGCGTTAACGTCATGTTAATGGCACCCAATAAGGATGAGATCGTCGATGTTATCTGTGAGGAAAAACCAGCCTTTGTCACGCTAGGTGCAGGAAATCCCGTTCCGTATTTTGAAAAACTTCATGCCGCGGGCGTCAAGGTCATTCCCGTTGTTCCAAATGTCAAGCTGGCGAAACGCGTCGAGGAAAAGGGAGCGGATGCCATCGTTGTCGAGGGGCAGGAAGCGGGCGGTCATATCGGCTCCATTGCAACGATGCCGCTCATGACCCAAGTCATTCCCGAGGTCGGTCTTCCCGTCATCATGGCAGGTGGATTTGCTGATGGCCGCGGTCTTGCCGCGGCTCTCATCATGGGGGCTGCTGGTGTACAGATCGGCACGCGCTTTCTCGTTGCGGAGGAGTGCCCAGTTCATGAAAATATGAAGAAGAAACTGATCGAAGCTGTCGATACAGATTCGATTGTCACGGGGCTTACCATTGGCGGCGCCGTTCGTGGCATCCGCAACAAATTCTCTGAAGAATTTGTTGCGGATGAGTTTGCGGGAAAAGCAACAAAGGAAGAGCTTATTAAGCGCGCGACGGGCACGAACAAGCTGGCAGCAGTCGATGGCGATGTTGTAAACGGCATGATGCAGGCAGGACAGAGCCTCATCCCATTGAAGAAGATTGAACCGGCGGCAACGATTATCTGCCGTATCATCGAGGAGGCAAAGAGTGCGCTGGAGAGTGCAGCCTCTATCGAATTCTAAGCGAGGCGCTTCTAGAAATAAGTTATGTTGCTGGAGGAAATTATGAGCAAACTGAAGAAATGTACCATCCTTTTTATGACACTGTTGCTCTTCGTGATTACAGGCTGCGGTGGGCAGGCAGAAAAAGATAAGCCGCTTCGCATTGTTACGAGTTTTTATCCGATGTATATCGATGCCGTGAATATCACAAAGGGCATCGATGGCGTCGAAGTCATCAATATGACAAAACCGCAGACGGGATGCTTGCACGATTACCAATTGACGACGGAAGATATGAAGACGCTTAGCTCAGCGGATATCTTCATTGTCAATGGCGCCGGCATGGAAGGATTTTTGGATAAGGCAGCAGAGCAGCAAAAGAATCTTAAGATTATCGATGCATCCAAGAGTGATGACATTGAATTCCTGAAGGATGACGGGGAAGACAATCCCCATGTCTGGGTCAGCATCACCTATAACATCGACCAAGTAAAAGCGATCACATCTCAGTTGGCAGAAGCCGACCCTAAACACGCGGATGCCTATCGGAAGAATGCACTTGAGTACATCACGAAGTTAAGCGCACTTCGCGATGAGATGCACGCAAATCTCGACAACCTTCCGCATAAGGACATCGTGACTTTCCATGAAGCATTTCCGTACTTTGCAAAAGAGTTTCACCTGAACATCATCCGTGTCATTGAGCGTGAACCGGGGACGGAACCAACGCCGAAAGAACTTGAAGATACGATTGCTGAAGTAAAGAAACTGCCGGTCAAGGTACTGTTTACGGAACCACAGTATTCACCGCTGGCAGCAAAGACCATCGCAGAGGCAACGGGAGCAAAGATTTACGAGTTGGATCCTGTCGTGACAGGCGAAGCAACGCCGGATGCCGCAGATGCATATCTTACGGCCATGCGGAAGAATATGGAAGTATTGAAAGAAGCTTTGCAGTGAGGTAAGAGAAGAGAGAGACATTTGATGTATGTCAGGCATTGGCAGCTCGCTGCAAACTGCCTGACTAAAAAATATCTTGAAATCTCCTTTTCTTTATGGTATCATTTCTTGCATATGGGCGGTCCTCTGGTACGGCATGAGCCTGCTACGAACGTCAGACATTAAGGAGGAAAAAATGAATATTATCGAATTCCTTGAAAGAGAGCAGCTCCGTTCGGATATTCCGGATTTCAGACCGGGAGATACTGTTCGCGTGCATGCGAAGATTGTCGAAGGCACGCGCGAACGCATTCAGATGTTTGAAGGCGTTGTCATTGCACGTCAGGGTTCCGGTGTTCGTGAGACTTTCACGGTTCGCCGTATCTCGTACGGCATCGGCGTTGAGCGTATGTTCCCTGTGCATTCTCCGCGCATCGAAAAGATCGACGTCGTTCGCAAGGGCATTGTCCGTCGTGCGAAGCTCTACTATCTGCGCAAGCTTACAGGCAAGGCTGCCCGTATCAAAGAAAAGCGCTGATCTGTGTGCGGTAGGGACTGCTTTTGCAGTCCCTATTTGTATATTTGCACAGTAAGCATAAGAAAAGGAAAAGGGAGGCTCATATGAGCTCATTTAAAGGTGAAGTCAAGGATTGGGTTGTCTCTATCCTCGTTGCCGTTGTTCTTGCACTTATCATTCGAACCTTTATCGTCGAACTTTATGTAGTTGATGGTCCGTCCATGCGGCCGACGCTGGAATCGCATGAGCGCTTGGTTGTCAATAAATTTATTTACAGCATTCGCCCGCCAAAAAAGAATGAGATTCTTGTCTTTCAGTATCCACGTGACAAGAGTCGCGACTTTATCAAGCGAGTCATCGCGACACCGGGCGATACCATCGAGATCAGCAAAGGGCGTGTTCTTGTCAACGACCAAGTCTTAAACGAAGACTATATCCTTGAGACGACACGCAGTGAATACCCGAAATCCACCGTTCCGGCAGGGACGGTCTTCGTTATGGGAGATAATCGCAATAACTCGGAAGACAGCCGCTTTGCCGATGTCGGCTTTGTGCCGTATGACCTCATCAAAGGCAAGGCAGTTCTTGTCTTCTGGCCTCTTTCCATGCTGAAGACCCTGCCGTGAGATAGGAGCTCTGTATGAAATTCATTTCGTGGAATGTCAATGGCTTGCGCGCCTGTCTCAAGAAGGGCTTTATGGAATCCTTTCTTGCTCTTGATGCTGATGTCATGGGCTTGCAGGAGACAAAGATGCAGCCGGGACAAGCCATTCTTGATCTGCCGGGCTATGAACAGTATTGGAACAGTGCGGAGCGGAAAGGCTATTCGGGTACCGTGGTCTTTTCACGCCGGGAGCCCGTATATGTCACCTATGGTATCGGCATAGAAGAGCACGATCATGAAGGGCGCGTCATCACGCTGGAATTTGACGATTACTACTTTGTAACGGTTTATACGCCGAATTCTAAACGAGGGCTTGAGCGCTTGGCTTACCGTATGGAATGGGAAGATGCATTTCGTGCCTATCTCTTGGAACTTGACAGCAAAAAGCCTGTCATTGTCTGCGGCGATTTGAATGTTGCACATCAGGAGATCGATCTTAAGAACCCGAAGACAAATCATAAAAATGCCGGTTTTACGGATGAGGAACGCGGCAAGTTTACCGAGCTTCTTACAAGCGGATTCATAGATACCTACCGCACCCTTTATCCGGATAAGGCAGGCATCTATACTTGGTGGTCGTACCTTCGCAAGGCACGCGATACAAATGCCGGCTGGCGCATTGATTATTTTGTGACATCCAAGCGTCTGAAAGAAAGTATCGTCGATGCGACGATCCACAATGAGATCTTTGGCAGCGACCATTGCCCTGTAGGATTGGAGCTTCAGTGATGAAGAAAAGCAACCTGACGACGCTGTGTTATCTAGAAAAAGATGGCTGTTATCTCATGATGCACCGCATAAAAAAGAAACACGACATCAATCATGATAAATGGGTGGGTGTCGGCGGACATTTTGAAAAGGATGAATCGCCGGAAGAATGTCTTCTTCGCGAGGTAAGGGAAGAGACGAACCTCATACTTGATGCCTATAAGCTTCGCGGTATTATTACCTTCATGTCCGATACATGTCAGACAGAGTACATGTTCCTCTATACTTCGTCTTCCTTTCACGGCGAAATTGGGCAGTGCGATGAAGGTGTTTTGGCATGGGTGAAGAAAGAAATGGTCTATGCTCTTCCGCTTTGGGAGGGTGATCGTATCTTTTTCCGACTTCTGGAAAAGACAGAAGATGTCTTTACGCTGAAGCTTCGCTACGAAGGCAATGTGCTTGTCGAACGTGCAATGAATGGAAAGCCATTCGATGATCTGGCTGTTTAGGAGGATCCAATTTGTCAGTTTTGACAGAAGAACTCGATAAAGAAATAAAAAAGCGCCGGACGTTTGCTATCATATCTCATCCGGATGCTGGAAAGACGACGCTTACGGAAAAGTTATTGCTTTATGGCGGAGCCATTCATCTTGCGGGCTCTATTAAGTCCCGTAAGACACAGCGCCATGCGGTTTCCGACTGGATGGAAATCGAAAAGCAGCGCGGCATCTCTGTTACGAGTTCTGTCCTGCAGTTTGATTACGAGGACTGTCGCATCAATATCCTCGATACGCCGGGGCATCAGGATTTTTCGGAAGATACTTACCGCACGCTGATGGCAGTGGACAGCGCCGTTATGGTCATCGACGTTGCAAAGGGCGTCGAGGCGCAGACAAAGAAATTGTTCAAGGTCTGCAAGCAGCGGGGTATTCCTATCTTTACATTTGTCAACAAGCTCGATCACTATGGCAAGCTGCCGATTGATTTGATGGATGAGATTGAAACCGTTCTTGGCATACGTTCTTATCCGATGAACTGGCCGATTGGCACGGATGGACAATATCTCGGCGTTTATGACCGGCAGGAAAAGAAAATCAACCTTTTCACAGAGGATACGTCCCATGGACAGACGGCTCGTGTTGCAGATACCTATACGCTGGATGATCCTGCTCTCATTGCACGCATCGGGCAGGAGACGCATGCGGCACTTAAAGATGATCTCGAACTTCTCGACGAAGCGGGCGAATCTTTTGACCTGGAAAAAATAGCCGCGGGCGAACTGACCCCTATGTATTTTGGTTCGGCAATGACGAACTTCGGCGTACAGGATTTTCTTGAAGGCTATATCAAACTCGCGCCGACGCCTGCGCCGAGAAACTCATCGGTGGGACTTATTGAGCCGAACGATGATAAATTCTCTGCCTTTGTCTTTAAGATTCAGGCAAACATGAATCCGGCGCATCGCGATCGTCTTGCGTTTATCCGTATCTGTTCGGGTAAGTTCGAGCGAAATATGAATGTTTGGCATGAGCGAAGCGCCAAGGTTATCAAGCTTGCACAGCCGCAGCAGTTCCTTGCGCAGGACAGACAGATCATTGATACGGCATACCCTGGGGACATTGTCGGTCTGTTTGACCCCGGCATCTTTGGTATTGGCGACACGATATGCGAGCCCTCGAAAAAGTTTAAGTTTGCGGATTTCCCGGTCTTTCCGCCGGAGAAATTCGCTCGTGTCCAAGCAAAGGATACGATGAAGCGAAAGCAATTTGTCAAGGGCATCGAACAGCTGACGCAAGAGGGTGCTATTCAGCTGTTCCGTCAAGCAGGCGCAGGGCTTGATTCTTACATTGTCGGCACAGTCGGCACTTTGCAGTTTGAAGTGCTCGAGTATCGCCTGAAAAATGAGTACAATGTCGATATCGAAATGGTCATGCAGCCATTTGAAGTCGCACGTTGGCTGGCATTTGAGGATGGAAGAAATGTCACGCCGGAGTCGCTGAAAGGAACGGATCGCGGTATGTTTGTGTACGATCGCGAAGAAAATCCCGTCCTTCTCGTCAGCAACGAATGGGCGCTTGGATGGATTACGGACAATAATCCAGATATTATCCTGGGGCACGTTCCCTTTGATAGAAAAGAGGCGTGACGGCGACGGATGTGCCGGGTCTCGATACATGCAGAAATAAATTTTCTGATAGATTTGGCATTACAACTGCATTAGGTGGTGATTTTCATTAGCGAGCAAGAACTGGCGGAACAGAAGTCGAGCAAGGGAGAATCCTTTTTAAAGGGAACCTTCATCTTAACGGTGGCAGGGTTTGTGGTCAAAGTCATCGGATCACTCAACTGGATCTTTGTTTCACGCATCTTGGGCGGCGAAGGCATCGGTCTTTATCAGATGGCTTTTCCTATTTATTTTTTTGCCATGACTGTTTCGCAGGCAGGCGTTCCGGTTGCGATATCTATTATCACCGCTGAACGCGTTGCGATAAAGGATATCTTCGGAGCAAAGCGCGTCTTTCGAATTTCGATGCGCCTGATGTTTTTTACAGGGCTGTTCTTTTCCGTCCTGACGTATTTTGCCGCAGGTTGGTTGGTCGATTATCATATCATTCGTGATTCGCGCGCCTATATGTCGATGATAGTGCTGGCACCGACCGTTTTCTTTGTGACATTTCTTGCCAGTTCGCGTGGGTATCTCCAAGGCTGGCAGCGCATGACCCCGACAGCGGTTTCGCAGATTGTCGAGCAGCTTTTCCGCGTCGTTACGATGATTCTCCTTGCCAGCTTACTTCTTCCGTGGGGGATTGACTATGCAGCGGCAGGTGCGTCTCTGGGTGCGCTTGCCGGTGCTGTCACAGGACTTGTCGTATTGATCTACTTCCATATCAAGTTAAATCGCGATATTGTGCGGGATTATGGAAAAGATATCCAACCGCTCGCACCAGACAAGAGCGAATCGCTGTGGAAGATCATTCGCCGCATCTTCATGCTGTCACTTCCTGTTTCTGCTGCAAGTATCATGCTGCCTGTCGTGTCAAATCTTGATCTCATGATCGTGCCGCAGCGCCTTGAGGTTGCTGGTTACAGTGTCAGTGAAGCGACAGAGCTTTTTGGTTATCTAACGGGGATGGCAGTGCCTCTGGTCAATCTTGCCTGCATCATCACGGCATCCATGGCGATGAGCATTGTTCCGGCAATTTCAGAAGCAAGGGCGTTGAAGAACAGCAAGCGCGTCTTTAATCAGACAGCGGCTTCCGTCCGCATTTCAAATTTTGTCTGCTTTCCTGCGTTCGTTATTGTCTTTGTTCTTGCTACCCCGATTGCGTCGCTTATCTACAATGCGCCGAATGCAGGTCCTGCCGTGATGATCTCTGCTGTCAGCATTGTGCTCCTCGGCCTTCATCAGGTATCGACAGGTATCCTGCAGGGACTGGGACACCCGACGATCCCGATGGTGAACATGATTTTGGCAGCGATTGCAAAAGTCATCCTCAACTGGGAGCTTACGGCACTGCCCTTCCTCGGCATCATGGGGGCTGCATGGGCGACTGCTGCAGATATGGGGGTTGCAGCCTTTATCAATCTCTATTTCATTCACAAATTCATCGGCTACCGCATCGAGATAGGACAGCTGCTGAAAACCGTTTTTTCTGCCGCTATCATGGCGGGCTTTGTATGGGCGTTCTACCATTACACATTTCTATGGTGGCAGGTCGGCGCACTTTCCACCTTGGGCGCTGTTTTCATCGGTTGCATTGTCTATGTTGCGGCGATGCTTTTGTCCGGCGGCCTCTTAGAAGAGGATTTGATACGGATACCGATGATCGGGCGTATCGGTATCCGTCTCCTTCGTCGTGTTGGTGTATTTAAGGATGGAGCACAGTGAGAGAGTTTATACTTTTTTATAACCCTGTCTCTGGTCATGCGGCTTTCAAAAAGAAACTCGACTGGATGATCGACGCCTTTCAGAAGCGCAATATGATCTTGATTCCGTATCGCACGCAAAAAGATGGCAATCAGGATTTTATAGAATTCGTCCGTGAAATTCAGCCGGAAGGGCTCGTTGCTGCCGGCGGCGATGGCACTGTGCACGAAATGGTCAACTTGATGATGCACCACGATTTGAATTTGCCGCTCGCCATCGTTGGGAGCGGTACTTCGAATGATTTTGCGACATACCTCCATATCAACGAGGATATGGAGCGGTATTTTGACCGAATTGCCGCTGGCACGACGCGCAGAATCGATCTTGGGCGCGTGGGAAAAATGTACTTTATCAACGTCGCAAGCGCTGGCTCTATGACATCGATCGCACATGAGGTCGATGCGCGGCTGAAGAATGCCATGGGAAAGATGGCGTATTATCTCAAAGGCATCGGTGAAATTCCGAAATTTCATTCCTTTTTGCTCAACGTTATCGCAGATGGCATAGAATATACGTTGGATACGTTTATCTTTGTCGTATCCAATAGTGCTGTCGTAGGCAGCATGAAGAATATTGCACGAGATGTTTCGGTCAGCGATGGCAAGCTAGACTTTCTCGCCGTTAAAAAATGCAGCATTCCGAAGTTGATGACCGTAACGGCAAATCTTTTAGCGGGAAAGCCGATTTCTGACAAAGATTATGTCGTACATATTCAGGCAAAGCACTTTATTATTTCCTCTCCAGAGACACTAGAAAGTGACTTAGATGGTGAGATAGGTCCAAGGCTTCCGCTAACCATCGAGACAGTGCATAAAGCCATATCGCTCTTTGCTTAAAACAGCAAACAGAAGGATTGCACGCATTTGGTGCAATCCTTCTGTTTTAGGTGTATGATATTAGACAATCGTCACTTATTTTTTCTGACCTAAGAAGTAGGCGACAAATTGCTCGGCTGTTCTTCCGCTTCTTCCGCTGTGTGTCATCTCCCAACGGACGCCTGCAATACGAAGTTCTTCAGGTGAAAGGTTGATTCCCACCTTCTTCAGCTTATGGTCGATGATGGCAAGGTATTCGTTCTGATCCGGTGCGTAGTAATGGATGACGAGACCAAAGCGATCGGAAAGCGATATCGTCTCATTAATGCTGTCGTCGAGATGAACCGCATCTTGTCCTTCGGGGCGATCGCTCCAGTTTTCACGGATGAGGTGGCGACGATTGGACGTTGCATAGATCAAGACGTTTTCCGGGCGCGTTGAAACGCCGCCTTCGATGGCAGATTTCAGATACTTGTATTCTGCATCGGATTCTTCAAAGGAGAGGTCGTCGAGAAAGATGATAAAGCGCTTGCTGGCAAAGTCGCGAAGTATCTCCATGATAGAGGGAAGATTCTTCAGCTGCGTCTTCTTGAGCTGGAGAAGACGCAGTCCCTTTTCATAATAGCGAACGGCAAGTGCTTTGACGCCGGAAGATTTGCCCGTGCCGCGTGAGCCGACGAGCAGCACGTTATTGGCAGGCTTATGCGCGACGAATGCTGCCGTATTTTCTAAAAGCTGTTCTTTTTGATGCTCGTAGCCGATGAGGTCGTCAAAATTCATTGCCGTAAAGTGAGGAATGCCGACAAGCGTCTTATTGGCATCGTCCCAGCAAAAGGCTGCATAGGAAGCAATGTCACCATAGCCGTATTTCTCATAGTAAGACAGCAAGGCATGTTCATAATCTTCTGGCGTGGCAGCGTTCTCTAATTTTTTAGCAAGATAGGAAGATGCCTCTGTGGAAAGTGGATTTGTCGGCTGGTAGTTCTTAAGAAACGGGACGGAAAGGAAGTCCCGTTCTTCTCCATTTAGATAAGGGAAAAGACACTGCATATCATGCAGGAAAATTTCCTTCAGGCTTTTGCCAATCTTGCCATTCTCACGCTCGATGATCGTATTGACAATGTTTTTATCGTGGACGAGATGGTAAAGTATGACAGCGCGAAGCACATTGCCGGACAGCCCGACCGTCTCTGCTCGGTTGATGAGTGCAGAAACGCACGCACCTTGATGTCTTCCATTCAGAGCTTCCTCTAAAAGAGCGAGTTCAGGAGCGTCTAAGAGATTGCGGCAGGCGATGAGCTTTGATAGAGATTCCTTATTTGGCATGGTAATTTCCTTTCTATTCTAGAATAAAGCCTTGAAAAAGCGCGGCGAATGACTGAAGTCACTTTCTAAAGTAACAGACGGCAGTGTCAAAGAGCGTAGCCATGACGTTTCTGTATCAAGAAGCATCATCTTTTGCGGCACGGTCAGAGCATCTGCCCGGCAGTATTTGTCTCGTGGAAGAAAGCTTGTCGTTTTTGTGATGAGCGGGCATTTACTATGCGCCGCGCATGCATGCAGAAGCTTGCTGCCGCGCGTATTTAAGGCAAGGATTCTTGCATAGCTAGGACCTGCTTTTGTGAAAGCATGCATCGTATGGGTTTTTATATCAAGCAAAAGGTAGATCAGCAGACGACGGATGCGGCTGGTCTGGTATCGCTTCGTTGCCATGAATTCAAGAAGCTCTGTAAGAGAAGATGACTGCTTGGCTGCGCGAATCAGGCGGTTTTCAATGCCTTCGCGAAAGCCGTAGAGCGAAGAAAAGTCCATCTGCCGTGCGTGTATCATTATCGCATGCAGCAGGGGGCGAAACAACCGTTTCGTATCTGCAAGTTTTTCAGGCACGTACTTCTTCAGCATTTGAAGGGTTCTTGCTGTCGTCATCTGTTCAATGTCCGCCCATACTATAGGAGAGCGGTCAAGAGCATGACGGATGGCAGATGCACTTGCTAGATGAGAAATGGTAAGATTGTGGAAACCACTGCCTTTGCGCGGAATGAGAAGCGGCTGGATTCTTTTTCCATCCTTGGCTTCATACCTTGGCAGAGCACGGAGATATTCAATGGCGAGAATGTTGTTCGGTGCAGCAAGGACTTTTTCGGTGATACCGTACTGCGCGATGAGAACGGTACTGAGTGCTGCTGCATAAGATATGCCGGTCGTTAATCTTTCGTGCAGCTTCCTTTGAGTACTTGGCCTATCGATGGTGTCGGCGATTCGCTTCAGAAGTTTTATATCTTTGCATTCAGCGCCAAAGGCAAGTGCATCAACGCAGCCGAGTGCTGCGAGGAGCGATACGCCGCCGCGTGCAAAGTCCTGTGCACTTCGGCAGGCAAAGGCAAAGGGAAGCTCGATGACGAGGTCGACACCGCCAGCTATCGCCAATTCTGCTCGATGCCACTTGTCAAGGATTGCTGCTTCGCCGCGCTGCGTAAAACTTCCGCTCATACAGGCAACAATAGCTGCACCTGGATACTGCTTTCGAATGCAGTCTATTTGATACGCGTGTCCGTTATGAAAGGGATTGTATTCTGCGATAACGCCGACAACATACATCGAAATCGGTGCCTCCTTTTAGGTAACATTACTAGTCTAGCAGATAGCAGAATTTTCGTCCACCCCAAATAGAAGTCTTGTTGAATTCCATCCGTGCTTTCTTGAGATTCCCTGTTTTTCTGTGGTATACTGATACAGAGTTTTTACAAGAAGAGGACGATTTCATGAGCAAAGGCATAGTCGTTGTTGCGATGAGCGGGGGCGTAGACAGCTCGCTCACGGCAGCACTCTTAAAGGATCAGGGGTACGAGGTTATCGGTGCGACAATGCGTCTTTCGGAGCAGAGTCGTGATATGGAGGAAGAAGATCGCGGCTGCTGCAGTTTGAAGAGCGTTGACGACGCCCGCCGTGTTGCCGATGTGATCGGGATTCGACACTATGTACTGAATTTTAAGGAAATGTTTCAGGAAAAGGTCATCGATTATTTTCTTGACAGCTATGCAAAAGGCGAAACGCCGAACCCCTGTATCGCCTGCAATCGCTACATCAAATTCGAAGGCTTGATGCAAAAGGCTAAGGAACTCGGTGCAGACTATCTGGCAACAGGGCACTATGCGCGGATCGAGCAGGAAGGGACGCACTTTTTGCTAAAGAAGGGGCTTGATGACACGAAGGATCAGTCCTACGCACTCTATCATCTGAAGCAGGAAACGCTCGCGCATTTTCTTCTGCCGCTGGGCAGCTACACGAAGCGACATACGCGGGAGCTTGCGGAAGGATATGGTCTTCCTGTGGCGCATAAACCGGACAGTCAAGAAATTTGCTTTGTCCCGCATGACGATTATAAAGCCTATCTGCAGGCGAAAATACCAGGAGCACTGAAGCCGGGCGATATTTGTGACAGCAAAGGCCGTGTGTTGGGGCATCATCAAGGACTTCCCTTTTACACGATTGGGCAGCGAAAAGGATTGGGCATAGCTGCAGAAAAGCCGCTTTATGTCCTTCGCTTGGATGAAGAGAAGAACCGTATCATCGTGGGCGGCAATGACGAGATCTATACCAAGATATTTTACGCTAAGGATCTCAACTGGATTGCCTTCGATTTTTTGGATGCGCCTTTATATACATCGGCAAAGATTCGCTACGGGAAACGGGAAGCACCGGCGCTGGTCGAGCCTCTGGAAAGAGATACCATAAAAATTACATTTGACAATCCTGAGCGCGCAGTGACACCCGGGCAGTCTGTAGTATTTTATGAAGGGGATACCGTCGTCGGCGGAGGAACGATCATGAATTCTAGAACTATGATGAGCAAAGGATAATTTTTATGACGCTTGCATCAAATTATGAAACGGTCGGCATATTGTATGATATTGAAAATGCACCTTTTGAGATGTTGAACTATACCTTGGGGAAGGCCCGGCGGTATCAGCCGTGTAGAACCATCGTAATTTCGGATTGGGATGCGCGCCCGGATCAGAAACGTTGGGAAAAACTTCTGCGCCGTCCAGGCTTTACTTTTCGACAGATCAATCGCACGTATTTTGGAAAGAATTCCCTTGATTCTGCGCTGTATGACTCGGCAAAAATCCTTTATAAAGAAGGCGTCAGACGGTATTTTGTCATTACGACAGATTCTGATTTTGTAAAGATCGCTGAGCTATTGAACTCCGAAGATAAATCCTACATCATAGGCATTGGAACAAAGCAGGCGAGCGAAACACTGCGAAATGCTTATGATGAGTTTTTGGTCTATCCGTCGGAGGAAAAGAAAAAGCCTGCGGTTAAAAAAGTAAAAAATAGCGAAGGCGAAAAGACAGAAAAGAAGAAGTCTGAGAAGAAAGTCAAAGAAGAGGGAACCGTAAAAATAGCTAAGAAGAAGGAGACAACTGCTAAGAAACAGCCGTCAAAAACTGCGAAGAAGGTTCTGTCGACGTTGACGGTCAACCTTCCTAAATCTCTGTATAGTTCGTTGGAAAAACGAATGGAACATGAGGGCGTACCGATGAATGAACTCGTGACGTATCTTTTGATGCGCGGCATGATGAACGAATAAGAACTTAGTCTATATACACGATAAGGAGAACATATGAAGCGAGAAGAACTTGTCTTATTTTATAATTTCAGGGATGAAGCGATATTGACGCTCGCCAGAAAGACCTTGCATAAAATGAACATCAAGACGAAGGTGCTGAGGGAGTCCGATTGGAAAGAAAAGCTCGGATTTTTACTTGGAATGCATGGCTTTCAGCCAATGCATAGCAGCGAGCCAGCAGATGCCTTTTCTTTTCCGCACGAAGTCATGATCTTACAAAATGTATACAAGAAGAGGCTGGATAATGTTCTCCTCGCGCTAAAGCAAGCCGGTGTTCCGCATATTAAGTTCAAATCTGTTGTCACACCGTTTAATACGCTTTGGACACTTCGTCGCTTGTGCGAGACGATGCAGAAAGAACATGGAGTCATCACTAAAGGCACAGCGATAGACAGTGTCAAACATAGAGAAGGAAAGAGTTAAGAAGATGAAGCAGGATCCGACAGATAAGACTGTGCTGCTGTCTCCTCGGTATCAGCGGTCACAGAAACGAAGTGATAATCTTGAGGATACACAGCCTCTTCCCATTGTTTCAGAAAGCCGCCCGATTGATCCTCCATTTCCGCAAACTGGAGGAAATGGAGAGAATTCTTTCGGAAAAGACGATAAAGGGAATAAGCGATCGTCCAAGAAGAAAAAATTTTTCCTCTTGCTTGTGGGATTCATTGCGGCCGCTCTTATTGGTACGCTGATCTTTTCCTCTCTTCATACGTCCCGTGATAAAGAAACAGCATATCAGGATCAGCAACAGGCGCTGGACGATAAAGAAAAAGATTATGAAACAGAGCTTCGTGATTTGAATAAGAAACGCGAACAGCTGCTGCGCAAGCAACAAGAGTTAAAGGAAAAGGAAAAATCCCTTCAGGAATCGAAGAGCTTTCTTTCCGGAAAACTTGATTCTATTACAGCGGAGCAAGAAGACAGCTCTACGGCACAAAAGCTTATGGACAAAGTGACGGGAAAGGAAAAGAAGCGTCAGCAAGAGGCAGACTCTATACAGCAGGCATCGAACGCAAAAGATTCAGAACTTGACTCTCTAAAAAAAGCGATGGAAAATTCCGAGAATTCCTTGGATACGATTGACACAAACATTCAGCGTGTAAAAGGCTTGAAAAGTGAAGCAGAGAGCATTCGAAATAAAATAGAACAATCCTATCAGAATTCAGATACAGGTGCACTTTCTTCAGCACTTCAAGGAGCCAAAATTCTATTGCAGTCGGTGCAGAACTTCATCGGAAACTAACCAATAGATATAGGGGTTATGGATGCGTCGATATTTTATCATAGTGTGTTTGTTTTTGACCGCAGGCATCTTCTCTGCTGCTGTCTTGCTGTATCGGTTCGATGTCATGCCGATGGAAGGTATATTACAAGGTTCTGACACGATTGAACTCAGCTCAGTGGGGAATCCGCCGAAAGAAACATACGCGCATGTAAAGAAAGCTGCGGAAGGCTTTAATGACTTCCTAAGTGAAAATTATGGCATACGCCTTTCAAAAGGCGTGCGTCTCTATCTGACGGCGACGGATTCTGACTACAGAAAGACGCTGGAAAAAGAGTTTCGCATCGACAAGCAGGAAAGCAGTGAGATAGCAAAACTATCCGGCGGTTGGAGCGGCGGCAGTCAGCATATTACTGTCATCAATGCGGCGGCAAATGTCATGCGAAGTTACAATGACAGTATCGCAACGACAGGACATGAGCTTTTTCATCAGCTACAGTATGAACTGAGCAAAGGGAAGGATACCGATGACAATAGCCTGTTTTGGCTGGACGAGGGATCTGCCGATTACATTGGTGCTCATTTTGCCGAATCTCTCGGCGGCAAATCACGAGAAAGATGGATCGAGGATGTCAAAGATGAGTTGCTTTTTGCCAATATGACAGCAAAGCCGGAAGAGATGCAGCATTTAGATCTAGAAGCAAGAAAAAAAATCATGGGGAAGGAATATCACTCGTATCAAGTTGCCGACCTCATGACATGGTATCTCTTAACGTTTTATGCAAAAGAGGATGGATCACAAAAACTGATTTCCTATTACAAGGCGCTTTCAAGCGGTAAAGATGGAAAAATTGCTTTCCAAGAAGTTTTCGGTGTGTCACTTGAAGAATTTCAGCATGCGTTTTCTGCCTATTGGGAAGCAGAACAGAAAAAACGCATGCAGCTTTCCTTTTTTTCAGGAAATGTTGGAAAAGAGAGCGCCAGTGCATGGCAAGATCAGTTTGAAATGAGCGTACGTTTCATAGAAACGCAGGTTGGCACGATCTTTCGCGGCAGCTATTCTATCTACTGGGCACAAGATGCAGACGACATGAAGAATATCTTAACAAAAGTCGGCGGTGTTTCATCCAAAGATGCTGCGAAGTTTTCTGCACGAAGCCTATGGTTTCAGAACGCTTCAACTATCGTGATCAACACAAAAGGCCTCACAGACCATCATCAACAGGTCTTTACCATGGGAACTCTTGCTATGCGTCTTTTTCTGGCACAGCAAATGGGGGACGGCGATCAAGATATCGCATGGCTGACGCGAGGTCTGTCCTATGCTATGGGGACAAGACGCGTTCTTAGTGAAGGTTATGGAACAGAAGACGGTTATCAGCGCACATGGGAAAATGAGCTGAAGCAGAGTGCCTCAAGACTGGATTTATCCAAGATGGAAACATCCGAGGATGCCTTAAAGTCAGCGGGCAGCGGTAAGGACGATGAACGAGCACAGCTGCTTTCGGAATTAGCCGTTTGGATACTGACAAAAAATGGCACAGATTGGTCTTCTGCCCTGCAGTGGACACGGCAGGTTCGTCAAAAAAAGGATAAAGCTGTCGCCTTTCAATCTGTGTATGGCATTTCTCTGCATACTTTTTATGCAGAGATGGCAAATAGGATTCGATGATTTTACCTGTTATGAAAGAATACTCAGAGACGGCGAAAATATTGAAGGAAATATCATGAAATGGTATAATCGCCTGGTTAGAAATAGGGAATTATGATACAGATACGAGGTAAGGTTTGAAGCAGAAGAAACGTGTAAAATTTCTTATCTATGGATGTCAGATGAATGTGAGTGATGCGGAACAGATGGAGGGGCAGCTTTCTACCATCGGGTATGAGCCGACAGAACATATGGAGAAAGCAGATCTCATCCTTATCAATACCTGCTGCGTTCGTGAGACAGCGGAGGATCGAGTCTATGGCAAGATCGGCGAAGTGAAACATCTGAAGAAAAAGAATCCAAACCTTATCTTTGGTATTACGGGATGTATGGCGCAAAAGGAAGGCGAGGCACTCATCAAGCGTGCGCCCCATATTGATTTTGTGTTGGGGACAAACCGCGTGCACACACTGCGGGATATTGTGCGCGAAATTGAGCAGGAACGCGGACATCATGTAGAAGTTGGAGAAATGGAGACAGATCTGTTAGAAACAGATGCTCCCGTCGTCCGTGCGTCAAAACTTTCAGCATTTGTGCCGATCATGTACGGGTGCAATAACTTTTGCACCTATTGTATCGTGCCGTACGTTCGCGGGCGCGAGCGCAGCCGTTCGGTGGAGAACATTATTCATGAAGTAGAGAAAGTCGTGGCGGATGGCTGCCGCGAGGTGACACTTCTTGGACAAAATGTAAATTCTTACGGACTGGATCGCGAGGAGAGCGGCGCGAGTTTTGCAGAGCTCCTTCGGTGTGTGGACAATGTGCCGGGCATCCGACGCGTACGCTTTATGACATCGCATCCGAAAGATCTTTCGGATGATGTGATTGCAGCAATCCGTGACGGAAAGCATCTTTGCCGGCACATTCATCTTCCGGTGCAGTATGGGTCGAATCATCTCTTAAAGAAGATGAACCGCCGCTATACGGTGGAAAGTTATCGCGCACTCGTTGGGCGGATTCGCAAGGCATTGCCGGATGTGAGTCTGACGACAGACCTTATCGTAGGGTTTCCAGGAGAGACAGAAGAGGATTTTGCCGGAATGTTGGATTTTCTAAAGGAAATCCGCTATGATTCGGCCTATACGTTTATTTACTCCAAGCGTTCGGGAACGCCGGCGGCGGTGATGGAAGATCAAGTACCGGATGCTGTAAAGCACAAGCGTCTGGAAAAACTGATGGCTGTGCAGAATGCGATCAGCCGAGAGATCAATGAAAAACTTCTTGACGAAACACTCGAAGTTATGGTGGAAGGGCCTTCAAAGAATGATCCGAAGGTATGGACGGGAAGGACGGAGACAAATAAGATTGTACTTTTTCCGCACGAAAAGGAGGCTGCAGGCGAATTTGTGCGTGTAAAAGTTACACAGCCACAGACGTGGGTGCTAAAAGGTGAGCGGGTATAGAGTGTGAAAGACTTACCATGGCAAGGCATGTGTGATGAAATTTTACAAACATCAGGAGGTGCAAAGTGGGAAAGCGGGATACGGCAGTAACGCCGATGATGCGGCAGTATTTAGAGACGAAAAAGGGAAATCCGGGGACGATTCTTTTCTTTCGTCTGGGTGATTTTTATGAGATGTTCTTTGAGGATGCGAAGCTCGTTTCCAAGGAACTGGGGCTGACACTGACGAGCCGCAGCAAGAATCCCGAAGAAGCACCGATGTGCGGCGTACCTTACCATGCGGCAGAATCCTATATCGAAGATCTCATTAAGAAAGGGTATAAGGTTGCCATTGCCGAGCAGATTGGCGATCCAAAAGCCAAGGGTCTGACAAAGCGCGAGGTTATCAAGGTGGTGACGCCGGGGACAATGATGCCGGACAGTGCATTGACGGACGCGGCGAATAACTACATCGCTCTTGTTTACGAGGCAAAGGAGCGCATCATCCTTTCGGGAGCAGATATTTCAACGGGAGAATGTTTTTATGCGATTTATGAGGGAGCTAACCGCCTGCAGTCGCTTTTTGATGAACTTTACCGTCTGATGTTGGCAGAGATTCTTTTGACACCAGGCTTTTGCGATGAGAAGGAACTCATGGAATTTCTTGCTTTGCGGATTCCACGTTGTGCGATAACTACATTAGAAGCTGTTTCAAAGAATGTAGAAGATCGTATGGTCGAACATTTTGACGCAGCAAACCGTCCAGCAGATACGGCGGCTAGTCTGGCGATAGCGACCCTTCTCGACTACCTTCATGCGACACTGATGACGGATCTCACGCATCTTCGCTCGCTTATTCGTCTGAATGCTTCGGATAATCTTGTCGTCGATACTTACACGCTGCGAAACTTAGAAATCACGCGAAATCTTCGTGATGGTGGAAAGAAGAATACGCTTTTCGGCGTGCTGGATTTTACAGAAACACCGATGGGGACGCGCCTTCTTCGAAAATGGCTGGAATATCCACTTCGTTCCATTCCCTTGATTAATCGGCGTCTTGTTGCCGTAAAAGAAATGGTCGATGGCTTCACACTGCGCAGTGAAATACGTAGTGCATTGAAGGATGTTTACGATCTGGATCGACTTTTAACACGCATTGAGATAGGTACGGCAAATGCCCGCGACCTCATTGCACTCAAGGTGTCGCTTCTTTCACTTCCTCATATCAAGAAGCAGCTTGTGGCTGTCAATGCACAGGCACTGAAAGATATTGCAAAAGGCATTTCTCTTTTTGAAGATATGACAGAGCTTTTAGAGTGTGCGATTGTCGATGACCCAGGGCTTACGGTGCGTGAAGGCGGTATTATAAAGCTAAATTTCAACGAGGCACTTGATGATTATCGGCGCATAGCGCATGACAGCAAGGCCATGCTTCAAAAGATAGAAGAGCGCGAAAAGAAAGAGACAGGTATCAAGGCGCTGAAAATTGGTTATAATAAGGTGTTTGGCTACTATATCGAGGTACGCAACAGCGGGACAAATCTTGTGCCGGAGCGCTATATTCGCAAGCAAACACTGGCGAATGCGGAGCGTTACATCACGGAAGAACTGAAGGATTTTGAAACGAAAATTCTTGGCGCACAGGAAAAGATTGTAAATATCGAATACAATCTCTTTACAGAAATTCGAGAGAAAATCAAGGGCGTGCTTCCGAAGATGCAGGAGACGTCTTCCGAGATTGCAAAGCTTGATGTCCTGCAGGGGTTGGCAGAAGCAGCTAGCCGCTATAATTATGTCTGTCCGAAGATGCTGACATCGGGAGATATCGTGATTCATGACGGCAGGCATCCGCTTGTCGAACGCATTTTGACGCGCGATCTCTTTGTGCCGAATGATACGGAACTCAACCATCGCTCGGATGAGATCCTGTTGATCACAGGGCCAAATATGGCGGGCAAATCGACGTATATGCGGCAGACGGCGCTTATCACGCTTATGGCACAGGCAGGTTCCTTCGTTCCGGCGCGAGAGGCCGCTGTCACGCCGGTTGACCGCATCTTCACGCGCATCGGTGCAAGCGATGACCTCGTGAGCGGACAGAGTACCTTCATGGTCGAAATGAATGAAGTCGCGCAGATTTTAAAATATGCGACGAAGGACAGCCTCGTTATTCTTGATGAGATTGGCCGCGGTACGAGTACATACGACGGCATGAGTATTGCACGCGCCGTTATCGAGCATATCGAAAAAAAGATTCACGCCAAGACACTTTTTGCGACGCATTACCATGAACTGACAGATTTAGAGGATGATAAGATCAAAAATTTCTGTATTGCAGTAAAAGAGCGTGGTCATGAAGTTGCATTCCTCCGCCGCATTGTGCGCGGCTCCGCCGATAAATCTTACGGCATTCATGTTGCACGTCTTGCAGGCCTTCCTAAAGTTGTTACAAAGCGAGCAGAAGACATCCTTGCGGAGATGGAAAAGAATGGTGCGTCGTCTGCAGCAGCTGCACCAGCGGCAAGGTCGAAGGGGAAAAAGGAAGAGGCGCCCGCGCTGTCTCTCTTTACCGATACGCTCCGTGACGAGCTTTTAAAAGTTGACGTCATGACGATGACGCCTCTTGAAGCTCTGAATGAACTCAGCCGCTTGCAGAAACAGGCAAGAGGAGAGGCGGGGATTTCATGAGTGACATCCATGTGCTGGATCCAACGACTGTTAATAAGATTGCAGCAGGCGAAGTTGTCGAGCGCCCGGCTTCTGTCATCAAAGAACTGGTTGAAAATGCGATGGATGCAGGAGCAACGCAGATTGAAGTCGAGGTTATGGCAGGCGGTACGAGCTTCATGCGCGTTACAGATAACGGCAAAGGGATGACCGAAGCTAATGCGAAACTCGCCATAGAGCGCCATGCGACGAGCAAGATTCGTGAGGCATCCGATTTAAATAGCATCTTGACACTTGGTTTTCGCGGTGAAGCACTGCCCGCAATTGCATCGGTTTCACGATTCCTCCTGCAGACACGCCCGAAGGGCGCAGATCTTGGAACACGCGTATCCATCACAGGCGGACGTGATACAGAAGTCTGCGAGATGGGCTGTGCGCTTGGTACAACGGTACAGGTCGAGGACCTTTTCTTCAACACGCCGGCTCGTAAGAAATTTCTAAAGACACGGCATACCGAAGGGTTAAAGATTTCGGGCTTTTTGACACGTCTTGCCCTTTCCCGCCCGGCTATCGGTTTTCGCTATATCAGCAACAATCGAAGTTCTCTCGTTACACCAGGGAATGGCAATCTTTACGATACGATCGGTGCTATCTACGGCACAAATGTCGCAGAAGCGCTCATCGCCCTTTCTTTTGAAACAGAAGATTTGAAGATTACGGGCTTTATCACAAAACCTTCGATGCTGAAAGGAGGTCGTCAGTGGCAGACGTTCATCGTCAATGGGCGCACGATCGAGAACCGTGCGATTGCCAAGGCCATCGACAATGCGTATAAGGCGTTGATTCCAAAGAGCGGCTTCCCGCTTGCTGTACTCTTCATCGAAGTTCCGCAGCGGACGATTGATGTCAACGTGCATCCACAGAAGACAGAGATGAAGTTTGAAGACGAGGGCCGCATATTTAAGGGGGTTTATAAAGCCGTTATGGATGCCGTGCGCCCGGCAGAGCATGATCTTGGAGAGATGGCTGCACACGTTGACCGACCAGAGCGATTCAGCAAAACGATGGAGTTCGTTCCGGCAAAGTCCACTGCTGCAGCGCAAGAAACATTAAGCCATCTGGAAAATTCTGCGAGTTTTTTGAATAAAGCAGACGAAAAGTTTTCTTCATATTCGATAAGAAAATCTGGAGATGCTCCAGCGACAATATATGAAAAAGTGTGTTCGTCGTATGCGGCAGATCCCAGGTCTTGTGCGGCAGAAAGTTCGAACCTTTTACAGACACAGAACCGCGTGCAGGTGCTTCGAAAGAAAGAGGCGGAGGTACTTGGCATTAATAGCCCCTGTGGCACATTGAGGTCTCTTGAAACGATGGCAAATGGCATGAATAAAGGGGGTGCCGTCAGAGAGACAGGTGCGGACGACGTTTTTGTCTATGCGGGAAGTATTGTTCCCATCGGACAGGTCGACCTCACATACATCGTTGCGCAGGATAAGACGGGGCTGTATATCATTGACCAGCATGCAGCGCATGAGCGTGTTCTTTTTGACAAGTTTTCAAATCGTGCGGACGATATTCCATCACAGCAGCTTCTCGTACATCTAATTCTTAGCTTTGATGCGAGAGAAACTGAAATTGTTGCAGAGAATCAAGCTTTATTTGCTCGTCTCGGTTTCTGTATGGAAGCAGCAGGTGAAAATGAATTTCGACTGATGGAGGTACCTGCAGATATTCCTTCTGATGAAGCGGAAGATGCCATTCGTGAAATTCTCGTTGCTGTGGAAAACAGTACGCGCGTCTCGCCAAAGGACATTCGTGAACATTGTTTAGCGACGACGGCCTGCCGTGCGGCCATAAAAGCAGGACAGGAACTGAATTTTCGTCAGATGGAGATGCTGTTGAAAGAATTGACAGAGACGGATTTTCCGTATACCTGCCCGCACGGGCGCCCGACCGTGCTGAAGTTTACGACGGGAGAACTGGCAAAAATGTTTAAACGGACAGGATTTGGTTTCTAAAGACAGAAAAAGGAGGGAGAGGATGCCAGAGCGACGTGAAGATATTGATGTTCGTGCGTCGGGATTCTCTGCGGTTGCTACGACGGGGCGCAAGTGGTCAAAGAGCGCGGAGGAGGCAGCAAAGTGGGCGGCAACGCATATCGGTATCCCATACACGCGCCGCCGTACGGAATCCATCGATGAGGTGCGCAAGCGCACAGGGGCGACGTTTCTTATCGTTGCTAAGAAGGGAATACTTTACCTTGTTACACCGACAGGTGAGCTTTTCTTTCATCCGAATATGGCGCATCTACGGCTCAAGAATCTGCGTTTTGGCTCTGCGGGAAAGGGCGATCATATGGCAGAGGCCATGGGACTTGCACCTGGTATGTCGGTTCTTGACTGCACGCTTGGCTTTGGTGCGGATGCGATTGTGTCGAGTTTTTCCGTAGGAGCAAAAGGACATGTCGAGGCCTTGGAATCGAACCCGCTTATCGAAGCCGTTGTCAGCTATGGGCTCGCGAACTTTAAAGCGGAAAACTGGCCAATTCAAGAAGCGATGCGAACCGTTCAGACGCATTGCGCGGATGCACTGACGTTCTTGAAGGCACAGGAGAAAGATTCGTTTGATGTGATTTACTTCGACCCTATGTTTCGTCACCCACTTGAAAAGAGTATCAGTCTTTCACCACTGCGAGAAGTTGCTGATATACGCGCCCTGACAAGGGAGACGATCGAAGAAGCAAAGCGCGTGGCAAAGCATCGCGTCGTGATGAAAGAAAATGCAAGGAGTGCGGAATTTATTCGGCTGGGGTTTAAAAAGGTGGTCGGCGGAACGTACAGCAAGGTACATTACGGTGTGATCGAGCTGTAAGCTTTCAGAGGAGTAAGTATGGCGTTTATTGAAGTCGAGCATGTCTCATATGTATATCATGAAGGGCAGGAGAATGAGCATCGTGCCTTAGAGGATATCTCGCTTGCCATTGAGGCAGGTGAGTTCATCGCCATTTTGGGAACGAATGGGTCTGGAAAATCTACTTTGGCGCGTCATCTTAACGGACTTCTGCTGCCAACGGCGGGACGTGTCTGTGTCGATGGTATGGATACGACCGATGTGGGAAAGATCTGGGAACTTCGGCGAAAGGTCGGCATGGTCTTTCAAAATCCAGATAATCAGATTATCGCAGCGATTGTTGAAGACGATGTGGCATTTGGTCCGGAAAACCTCGGCATGGATCCAAAAGATATCCGCGATAATATCAACAAAGCACTGGAAAGTGTCGATATGGCGCATTTTTGCCGCTATGCACCACATCTTCTCTCTGGTGGTCAGAAGCAGCGCGTCGCGATTGCGGGCATACTTGCCATGCAGACAAAGTGTATCGTGTTGGACGAACCGACAGCAATGCTCGATCCAAAAGGACGTGAGGAAGTCCTATCTGTCATCAAAAAGCTTCATGAGGAACAAGGCATTACGGTCATCCTCATTACACATTTTATGGGAGAGGCGGCAGAGGCAGACCGCATCTTCGTCATGGAAAAGGGAAAGCTCATTCGAGAGGGGACGCCACGGGAAATCTTTTCTGAAGCAGAGTACATGCAGTCCTTGGGGCTGGATGTGCCTCGTCCCGCGCACCTTGCCGCGCGCTTACGCGGCAGCGGCATGGCACTTCCGAAGGACGTCCTGACCAAGGAGGATCTAGCAGCAGCTATACGTACTGCATGGGAGAAATGTCATGGCGATTGAATTACATAATGTTCGCTACATCTATATGAAGGGGTCTCCCTTCGAGCACATCGCACTTGACCGTGTAACACTTACCATAGAAGAGGGAATATTTCTTGCCATTGCGGGGCATACAGGTTCCGGAAAGTCGACGCTTTTGCAGCATTTGAACGGTCTCTTGCATCCGACAGAAGGTGAAGTTCTTGTTGATGGCGTGAATCTTTTGGTGAAAAAAAAGCGCGAGCGAGCAGAGACAAAAGCCGCCGCCCAAAAGGTCGGCATGGTTTTTCAATATCCAGAGCAGCAGCTTTTTGAAGAGACGATTGCAGCAGATATCGCCTTCGGGCCGAAGAATCTCGGATTGACGGATGTAGAAGTAACGGAGCGTGTGAAGGAAGCGATGGCATTTATGCATCTCGACTATGAACGGCTCCGTGAGCGCTCACCATTCTCGCTTAGTGGCGGACAAATGCGCCGCGTAGCAATTGCCGGCGTCCTAGCACTTCATCCAAAGTATCTCATTCTCGACGAACCGACCGCGGGACTTGACCCCATCGGACGGGAAGAGTTGATCGAGACAATGACACGACTGCATAGGGAAAAGCATACGACGATTCTTTTTGTTTCGCATAATATGGATGATATTGCAGAACTTGCTGATAAAGTCGCAATTCTTGCCAATGGGAAAGTGCAGGCATTTGCATCACCAAAAGAAGCGTTCTTAGACAAAGATATGCTTGCAGGTGCAGGGCTGAAAAGGCCAGAGATGATGGAAATCTGCGATGCAATTCGCGCGGCTGGGATCGACCTTCCCAGAGATGTTCTGACAGAAGATGAAGCATTTTCTGCGCTGATGAAAGCGATGAAGAAGAGGAGGGAAGAATGATGTTATCCGATATCACCATCGGGGAATATTATCCTGGAAACTCAATTCTTCACCAAATGGATCCACGCATGAAGATATTGCTTCTCTTTTTCTTCATGATTGCACTTTTTGTCTTTCATAGTTTTGTTTCGTATGCAGCACTTACAGTCTGTTCTCTCTTTGTCGTTCTGCTCTCGCGTGTTCCCATCAAGATGGTCTTAAAATCCGTACGGCCGCTCTTATGGATCATTCTCTTCACCTTCTTCATTCATCTCCTATCAACACCAGGTGAATCCATTGGAAAGATATGGATTTTCGATATTACAAAAGAGGGTATACGACAGGGTATTTTTATTTCTTTACGATTGATTCTTCTTATCGTGCTTGCATCCCTTCTGACGTATACGACAAGTCCGCTGAAGCTTACAGATGCACTTGAATCCCTCCTTTCGCCTTTGAAACACGTTGGGGTTCCTGTACATGAACTTTCGATGATGATGACCATCGCACTTCGCTTTGTGCCGACATTAATTGAGGAAACCGACCGCATCATGAAAGCACAGCAGTCCCGCGGTGCAAATTTTAATACAGGGAACATCATGCAGCGAATTCGTGCAGTGATTCCCATCCTTGTTCCTCTCTTTCTTTCGGCCTTTCGAAGGGCAGATGATCTCGCGCTTGCGATGGAAGCACGCTGCTATCACGGAGGAGAAGGGCGCACACAGATGAAGGCACTGAAGATACAGCAACTCGATATTTGTTCGCTGCTCTTTACGGTAACATTCCTTGCGATTCTTGCAGTTTTCTTTCGATAAATACGAGAATTATTTTCTCCAATGTATAAAAATAAAAGCAGGAAAATTCCTTCGAAACTAGAAAATTCTTTTCGAACGAACATCTATCATAGTATAATTCGATACAGAATATAGATATGGTACGTCCTAATGAAAAGCTTGTGGTCGTATGATTAGGAGGCAGTCATGAGAACGCGGAAAACTGCAGATGAGCGTCTTAATGAGATTTTAGATTATATTAAATCACATCTTAGAAAGAAGGGTTATCCTCCTTCGGTGCGCGATATCTGCGATGCTGTAGGATTGAAATCGACATCAACAGTTCATTCTTACTTGGGCATGTTGGAAAAACGCGGTATGATTCGCCGCGACCCAACAAAACCTCGTGCCATCGATATTCTGGAGGATAAGCCATGGGAAAACAATGTCGATGTACCGCTTGTCGGTACGGTGGCAGCAGGCGTTCCCGTCCTTGCAGAAGAGAACATCGAAGAAGTCTATTCCTTTCCGCAAGGGCTCGTTGGCACAGCAGATCAGGTCTTTATGCTGCGCGTCGATGGCGATAGTATGATCAATATTGGCATTTTTGACGGTGACTATATTATCGTCCGACCGCAGGATACGGCGGATAACGGCGATGTTGTCGTTGCGCTTGTCAATGGCGATTCTGCGACCTGCAAGCGCTTTTTCCATGAAAAAGACTGCATCCGTCTGCAGCCGGAAAATGATAGAATGAAGCCTTTTTATGAGAAGAATGTAAAAATTTTAGGTCTCGTTGTCGGTGTCTATCGACGGATGTAATCATTAAATCTTAAATTATTTTTATTCTGCTATGATGAAGCGTTATGTTTTCCTTAAAAAGGATACCAATGTATTGAAAAAGTTATACAGTTCTCGTATAATAAGAAAGAATCTTTAAGAATTGGAAAGGGGCTATTCACCATGGCACGACCGGTTAATTATGATGAAAAGATTGCAAAGCTTGAAAAGAAAATTACAAAGAAAAAAGAAGACATTAAGAAGCTGAAGGGGCAGCTTTCAGAGTTGCAGGAGCGCAAGGCAAACGAAGGTGCGCAGCAGCTTCAGGAATATATGAAGAAAAATAACATGAGCGCGACAGAAGCGCTTGCGATTCTTGCAGAAGTCAAGGGCTAAGTGCACATGAAAAAGCCGACTGCTACGTGTGGTCGGTTTTTTCGGCTTTGTCCTTCTGTGGGAACCTTTTATTTGCTTAATCTTGACTCTTGCGCTAAACTTAGACTTATGATGGATGAAATCACTCGAAGGAATATATGAGGAAATTCGTATTCTGCATCTTAAAGAAAGGAAATTATGGAAATCAATCAAAAGTTATATGGTTTTACATTGGTTCGGAAAACAGAGATTCCCGAGACGGATTCATATGCCTATCTTTTTTCGCATGAAAAAAGCGGAGCACGTCTTTTCTTTCTGGAGAACGACGATGATAACAAGGTGTTTTCTATTTCATTTCGTACGCCGCCGACGGATGATACAGGCGTAGCACATATCGTTGAGCATTCCGTTCTCTGCGGCTCGCGCAAATATCCTCTGAAGGAACCGTTTGTCGAGCTTGTTAAGGGCTCTCTCAACACGTTTCTCAATGCGATGACGTACCCAGATAAGACAATGTATCCCGTTGCCAGCCGCAATGCAAAGGATTTTCAAAATCTTATGGATGTCTATCTCGATGCGGTTTTTTACCCGGCTATGCGAGAAAATCCTCAAATTTTGATGCAGGAGGGCTGGCACTACGAGATTGAAAATCCGAACGATCCACTTACATACAGCGGCGTTGTCTACAATGAAATGAAGGGAGCGCTTTCCTCGTCGGAAGACCTGCTCGAAAGCTGCATCATGACATCTCTCTTCCCCGATACGACCTATGGCAGGGAATCGGGCGGCGATCCGGCGGCGATTCCGGCGCTCACACAGGATGCATTCATCGGATTCCACAGCAAGTACTACCATCCGTCAAACAGCTATATTTTCCTCTATGGCGATATGGACATAGAGGAAAAATTGAAGTATCTGGATGAAGCATATCTATCACATTTTGATAAGATTCCCGTACCGTCGAAAATCGAGAGACAGAAGCCGTTCACAAAAACGGCAAGGATGCGAAAACCTTATCCGATTGCTACTGGAGAGCAATCGGAAGGAAAGACTTTTCTTGCCAAAAGCTGGCTTGTCGGCGATGTGCTTGACATGAAGACCATGATGGGACTTGAAATTTTAGAGCATGCGCTTCTTCGGACACAGGCTGCACCGCTTCGAAAAGCACTGCTTGACGCAAAGCTCGGCAAGGACGTCGATTCGATCTTTGAAAACGAGGTCTTACAGCCATTTTTCAGCATCATTCTCGACAACAGCGATGAAAAATATGCAGAGGATTTCGAGCGTGTGGTGCAAGAGACTTTGGAAAAGATTGTAAACGACGGCATTGATCGCGAACTTTTTGAGGCTTCGATCAATCTTCTCGAGTTCCGCCTTCGTGAATCGGACTTCGGCGCAACACCGAAGGGGCTTGTCTATGGTATCCGCAGCATGCGCAGTTGGCTCTATGACGGTGAGCCGGAAACAGCGCTTCGCTATGAAGAAAATCTTCATTCGATAAAGGAAGCACTGGATCATGGATATTTCGAAGAACTTATTCGGACCTACCTTCTCGAAAATCCGCATAAGTCGTTCGTCATACTCTATCCTGATATAGAGATGCGTGCCCGCCACGACAAGGAGCAGGAGGAAAAACTCGCGAGTATCAAGCAGACAATGTCTGAAAAGGAGATTGAAGCGGCAATCAAAAGCGCACGAGCACTGAAGCAGCGCCAACAGGCGCCAGAGACGGAAGAAGCGCTTGCGAGTATCCCCATGCTTTCGCTTTCTGACATTCGAAAAGAAGCCTATGATCTGCCGCTGGAAGAGCGCGAAGTTAACGGTGTCAAAGTGCTTTTCAGCAATGTTCCGACAAATGGCATCCTATATCTCACGCTGTTCTTTGACGCACAGACGGTTCCGCAGGAAGATCTGTTTTATCTCTATCTCCTCAGTGATATCTTGTCAGATGTCGACACGGAAAAACGCGGCTATGCTGAACTTGCCAATGCAAAAAATCTCTTGACGGGCGGTATTTCGATCGATGTTATGACGTATGCAAAAAAGAATGCACCCGATTCCTCTTTGCCAAAGTTCCGTGTGAAAGTCAAGGCACTGACGGAAAAGCTGCCGAAGGTCTTTGCTCTTCTCGAAGAGATTCTGACAAAGAGTAGTTTCACGGATGGGAAGCGTATTCGCGCGCTTATTGAGCAGGAAGAGACGAGTATTGCGCTCGGATTGCAACGGGCGGCAAATCAGATTATCGTCTCGCGTCTCGACAGCTATCTGTCGGATGCGGGTGCTTATACGGATGCGGGCAGTCTGCCTTTCTACAGTTTCCTAAAGGGTTTCCAAGAGGATTTTGACAACAATTTAAAGAAAATGCAGCAGGTCTTTGCAGGATTGCTCACACGCGTCATCAATACAAATCATCTCATCGCAAGCGTGACGATGGCGGCAAGGGACTACGATGCCTTCGTCGTTCCTTTTAAACAACTGCTGGCATCGCTTTCCAAGAAAAAATTCCCCGTGCAAAAATACCATTGGGAACATAAAGCAAAGAATGAGGGGCTTATGTCGGCCAGCCAGGTGCAGTATGTTGCTAAAGGCGCGGACTACATGCGTCTTGGCTATGCATACACAGGCTCGATGAATGTTCTCATGACGATGCTTCGCTACGATTACTTCTGGACGAAGATTCGTGTACAAGGTGGCGCGTACGGCGCATTTACAAACTTTACCAATACGGGCTTTATGTATTTCGGATCGTACCGTGACCCGCATCTGAAAGAGACTCTGGATGTTTTTGATCGTACAGCAGAATATGTGAAGAATTTCGATGCATCCGACCGCGAGATGGATAAGTTTATCATTGGCACTATGAGTACGGTGGATGCACCGCTCACGCCGAAGATGAAGGGAGAACTCGCCGCAAGCTGTTATCTGCGCGGCTTTACGAAAGCGGATCGGCAGAAGGCGCGCGATGAGATACTGAACACAAGGCAACAGGATATTCGTAACCTCGCACCGATGATCGATGCCTGCATGAAAGAAAATATCTTATGTGTCTTTGGTGGGGAAGAAGCGATTCGCGGCGCAAAAGATGTCTTCGGTGAGATAAAGAATGCTTTGTAAAGTGCTACTTCTCTTGATACTCTGTGATATTCGCTTTTTAGAGAAAGGCGAATTCGCGTAAGTTCATGATTATTATTGAACGAAAAGGAGCGAGCAGTTATAATGAAAAAAATATGTTACCTCGTCCTTCTCCTGTCGGTTTTTGCCTTTGGCAGTTGTTTTGCTGCAGAAAATACCGAGGGAGGCAGCGTGGAGGCAGTTGCCATCAAGACGGCGGCACATGCCGAAGATCGGCAGGCAGTAAGTGCTACTGATACAAGTGTGAAAACAGATGTGAATAAAGGAGAAAAGAAAATGGTCAAACATATTGCCGTATTTGAAACGACGATGGGAAATTTCAAAATTGAGCTTCTCGACGACAAGACGCCAATTACGGTCAAGAATTTCATCGACCTTTCGAAAAAGGGATTTTACGACGGCGTCATCTTCCATCGCGTCATTGACGGCTTTATGATTCAGGGCGGTGATCCCGATGGCACGGGGATGGGTGGTCCTGGCTACACCATTGAAGATGAATTTCCAAAAGATCTGACCTTTACGGGCGAAGGTATCCTTGCCATGGCAAATACAGGTATGCCGCATACGGGCGGCAGCCAGTTCTTCATCACGTTGGCTGCGACGCCGCATCTTAACTACCATCATACGATTTTTGGCAAGGTCATCGAGGGCATGGACGTCGTTCGTTCTATCGGTCATGTCGATACAGATTTCAATGACCGTCCACTAAAAGATGTCGTCATTAAACATATCGAGATCAGAGAAGCGGAATAATGCCTGCTTTTGCCTATATTGTCGAGTGCGTGGACGGCACGTATTATACCGGCTGGACGAATGACCTCGAAAAACGCATGAAGGCGCACAACAGTGGACGCGGTGCAAAGTATACGCGTGCGCGGCTCCCTGTGCGCTTGGCGTACATTGAAGCTTTTGAGGGTAAACGCGAAGCAATGCGCCGTGAAGCTGGCATTAAGAAACTGAAGCACAAGGCAAAACAAATGCTCATTGAAAAGAGCATGGAAGTGGGCAATGAATCCTATCGAGTCATATCACTGGGAACTGTTAAAGGAGTTAATAAGATGGATGACGCCAAAAAGGTCATGCTGACCGAAGAGGGATATAATAAACTGGTCGAGAAACTCAACTACTTGAAGAGCGTGCGCCGCATCGAGATTGCAGGGCGCTTGAAGGCAGCCATCGCCTTGGGCGATCTCTCTGAAAACTCCGAGTATGACGATGCGAAAAATGAGCAGGCATTTCTCGAAGGAGAAATTTTAGACCTGGAAGCAAAGATTCGCAACTCGCATATCATTCAGGCGGGCGGCAGCGACATTGTGCAGATGGGCAGTAAAGTCAAGGTTAAAGATGTGGAGTTTGATGAGGAAGAGACCTTTATGCTCGTCGGTTCGACAGAAGCGGATCCGGATGAAGGGAAAATATCGAACGAGTCCCCACTTGGACAGGCACTGCTTGGGCAAAAGACAGGAAGTAAAGTTACAGTCAAGGCACCAGCAGGCAATATTATTTACGAGATTATGGAAATTCTCGCGTAAGTCGCTTACCTTTGCAGCATGCTTTTTTGCAGCGGCATTGTTTTGCGCAAAACGCATTGAAAGCAAACGTGTAAAAATAAAAGAATGATGGGAGTTTTTATCAACATGGCAAATGAGAAGAAGGGGCAGGAAGGTTCACAGCAAGACGAAAATGAAATGATTCGCGTCCGCCATGAAAAGCTGGAAACATTCCGCAAGCGCGGTGTCCATCCGTTTGGTCATCGCTTTGAAGTAACGGACTATGCTGTTCCTGTGAAGGAAGCGTACGATCATCTCGCCGAAGATGAGGAAGGCGGCGAGGTCAAGATAGCCGGCCGCCTCATGGCAATTCGTGGGCATGGCAAGGCGAGTTTTGCAACGCTTCGCGATACGACGGGCGACATTCAAATTTACTTTAAGCTCGACGTACTCGGTGAAGAAAAGTATAAGGAAGAGTTTAGAAAGCTCGACATCGGTGACATCATCGGCATCCACGGTACGATCTTTAAGACGCGCCGCGGTGAGATCACCGTCCGCGTCGATTATTTTGACCTGCTCTCAAAGGCTCTTCGCCCTCTGCCGGAGAAATTTCACGGTCTACAGGATGTCGATATGCGCTATCGTCAGCGCTATCTTGACCTAATCATGAGTCCGGAGGTTCGTGATACCTTCCGTAAGCGCACAAAGATCATCCAGACGGTTCGCAGTTATCTGGACGGCCGCGGTTACCTCGAGGTAGAGACGCCAGTTCTTGCACCGCTCGCAGGTGGCGCGGCGGCGCGGCCTTTTGTCACGCATCACAATGCACTTGACATTGATTTATATCTTCGCATTGCGACGGAGCTGTCATTGAAGCGACTGGTTATCGGCGGCTTTGATCGTGTCTATGAACTCGGTCGTGTCTTCCGCAACGAAGGTATGGATGTTCGCCACAATCCCGAGTTCACGACAATTGAATTTTATCAAGCCTATGCCGACTACAATGACACGATGGACATCACGGAAGGGATTCTTCTCGCCTGTGCAAAGGCGGTTGACGGTACGACAAAAATCAACTATCAAGGAACGGAAATTGATCTCTCGAATGTCCGCCGTATTTCAATGAACGATGCTGTCAAAGAGGCGACCGGAAAAGACTTCCTCGCTTGTGAGACTGTGGAAGAGGCAAGAAAGCTCGCTGATGAAGCCGGTATCCCGTATGAGGAGCGCCATGGTATCGGCGGAATTCTCAATCAGGCATTCGAAGAAAAGGTTGAAGAAACATTGATCCAACCAACCTTCATCACGAATCATCCGACCGAGATTTCACCGCTAGCCAAGCGCAATGAAGAAGATCCGCGCGTTACAGATCGCTTCGAGTTCTTTATCTATGGCCGCGAGCTTGCCAATGGCTTTAGCGAGCTCAACGATCCAATGGATCAAGAAGGACGCTTCCTGGATCAGCTCAAGCAGCGTGAAGCGGGGGATGATGAAGCACACGTTATGGATCGTGACTACATCACGGCAATGGAATACGGTCTTCCGCCGACAAGCGGTGTCGGCATCGGCATTGACCGTCTCGTCATGCTCCTTGTCGACGCTGCATCGATTCGCGACGTCCTGTTCTTCCCGACAATGAAACCTCTTGCGACGGAAGAATAACTGATTTTTAAGGGCTGCTCTACATGGTAGCCCTTTTCTAATACCACAGGATAGAAAATAATTCTATCCTGTGGTGTATTTACCAGAGAAAGAGAGTCTTTTGAAACCAGAACACAAAGAGGAAATGAAAGCGCGTGCGAGGAATATTGTACTTGAAGTCGCTTATGATGGAACAGCTTATCATGGATTTCAGCGTCAGACACCGCCAGTCGTTGCCGTTGCAAATGTCTTAGAGGATAAATTACAGACGATTTTTGGTGACAGCATCGAACTTGCGGCAGCAGGGCGAACAGATGCGGGAGTACATGCCTATGGACAGGTCGTAAATTTCTTTACCAATGGTTCAATTCCTGTCGAGCGCATTGCGCGGGCGGCCAACAGCCTATTGCCGAGCGATATTGTCGTAAAACGCGCGGCAGAAGGCAGCAAAGCATTCAGCGCACGTCATAGCGCGAAAAAGAAAACATATCTTTATCGCATATATCAAGGTGAAACACCCGATCCTATGCAAGCGCGTTATGCATGGTATATCCGCCCGCGCCTTGATATCGATGCCATGCGGACGGCGCTCACTTTTGTTCTTGGTACGCATGATTTTTCGTCCTTTCGAGCGGCGGGCGGCGCTCTGATGAATCCCGTTCGAACCATGGAAGAAGCGAAACTTATAGCAGAAGCAAACGACATCAAAGTCAAGATTACAGGAACAGGATTTCTCTATCATATGGTGAGAAATCTTATTGGGACACTGGTAAATGTTGGCTTTGGGAAACTGACGCCAATGGATTTCGAAGGCATTATGAAGGCAAGAGACAGACAGCTGGCGAGTGCAACAGCTCCAGCCTGTGGGCTTTATCTAATGGAAGTAACATATGATGAAAAACCATTTAGTCGTTGATAAATCGATACGCAACGTGTATACTGTGAAAGACATTTATGTTTTAGCAAGTGCCTGAAAGCCATTGCTGCATCACAGCGATCAGCTAAAAAAGGAGGAATGGCATATAGCAAAGAAAAGCGAATATGCCTTAGCAGCACTCGCCTGTACACCAGGATTTGGCAGCCGGCGGCTCACAGCGCTTCTTGCAAAGGAATCTGATGCGACAAAGCTTTGGGAAATGAACGCCGCAGAGCTTGCTTCTTTCGGGGAATTTCCTTCTAATGTTGCAGAGAGTTTCCGAAAGCTTAAAGCGGCTTCGCCGAACCTTCCTCATGCATTAGAAGAAAAAGTTGTTCGTGCTGGCGCACATCTGTTGACTATCCAAAGTTCGACATATCCGAAGATTTTGAAAGAAATCTTCGATCCGCCGGTCGTTCTCTATTACCGTGGGACATTGGTGCCCGACGCTGTGCGCATCGCGATGGTCGGCGCACGAAAGATGAGCGGTTACGGCGAAGCACTGGCGCTTGACTTTGGAAAAAAGCTCGCGGCGGCTGGGCTTACGGTTGTCAGTGGTGGGGCGTATGGTATTGATTCGGCCTCACATAAGGGCGCATTAAAGACAGGGCGGACGGTTGCTGTGCTCGGCTCGGGCATTGATGTTGCATATCCCTCGATTAATCGGCGTCTCTTTGAGGAGATTTTAGCAAAGGGCGGTGCTGTTCTATCGGAATACGGCCCTGGCACACGACCGCTTCCCGCGTTCTTTCCCGCAAGAAATCGCATCATCAGTGGGCTTTCAAAGGGGACGCTGGTTGTTGAAGCGGCAAGGCATTCTGGTTCACTCATTACGGCAGATCTTGCCATTCGTGAAAACCGCGAGGTCTATGCGATTCCTGGAAGTGTATTGTCTGCGATGTGTGCAGGAACCAACCACTTGATTCAGCAGGGCGCAAAGCTCGTGACAGACGCGGCGGACATTTTAGAAGACTATGGCATCGAACTTGTGCCGGAGATGCGAGCCAAACCAAAGATGGATGCGAAAGAAAGGCAGATTTATCAAGTTCTTTCATTCGACCATGCCATATCCATGGATGAAATCATGATGAGCCTTCCAGATGGCGAGATACCGAATCTCGCTGTTACGCTTTTGAAGATGGAGATGGCAGGGCTTGTCGTGCAGAATGCGTCGCGCGGCTACCGCCGAGCAGAAAGGGAGTGAACGCTTGGCAGTCATAGAGACAAAGGGAACAAAAACACCTGCGAAAAAGACTTCGAAAGCAAAGAGGGCGTCAAGGGCACGGAAGCGTACATTGGTCATCGTCGAATCTCCGACGAAGGCGAAAACGATCGAGAAGTATCTTGGGAGAAAGTTCATCGTTCGCGCGTCGATGGGACATTTGCGCGACCTTCCGAAAAGCCAATTTGGCATCGACGTGGATCATAATTTTATGCCGAAGTACATCAATATCCGTGGTAAGGGCGATCTCATCAAAGCTCTGAAGAAAGATGCGAAGAATGCAGAAAAGATCTATCTTGCAAGCGATCCCGACCGAGAAGGTGAGGCGATTGCATGGCATCTCGCACACATTTTCGATGTCGATCCGAAATCGGATTGCCGCATCGTCTTTAATGAGATTACGAAACCTGCAATTCAAGAGGCAGTACAGCACCCGCGCGCGATTGATATGGATCAGGTCGATGCGCAGCAGGCGCGCCGCATGCTCGATCGCATCGTTGGCTACAAGCTGTCGCCGCTCCTTTGGCGGAAGGTTCGGAAAGGGCTTTCCGCAGGGCGTGTACAGTCTGTGGCAGTACGCCTTATCTGCGAACGAGAGAAGGAAATAGAAGCCTTTCGTTCTGTCGAATATTGGACAGTCAAAACTAAGCTTCGTCAAGGAAAGCGCCCTATGTTCAGTGCGGAGCTCCTTCTTGTCGATGGCAAGAAGCTAGCGATTGACGTATCGGAAAAGAACTTCAATTTGCCGGATAAAACATCGGCGGAAGCACTGGCAGCCGAACTTGGCAAAGCCTCGTTTTCTGTAGGGCAGGTAAAGCGCAGCGAGCGCAGAAAAAATCCGTCTGCTCCCTTTACGACAAGTTCCTTGCAGCAGGATGCAGCGCGAAAACTCGGATTCACTTCACGGCGCACGATGATGCTCGCACAGCAGCTTTACGAAGGCATTGACCTTGGAAAGCGCGGCGCAACAGGTCTTATTACGTATATGCGTACGGACTCGACACGCATTTCAACATTGGCACAGGAAGAAGCAAAGACGTTTATTGAAGATCAGTACGGTGCGGCGTATGTTCCTGAAAAGCCGCGCATTTATGCAGTCGGAAAGAAAGCACAAGATGCACACGAAGGTATTCGGCCGACGAATATCGCGCTTACACCAGAGGTTCTTGCAGACCATCTGGATCGTGACCAGCTAAAGCTGTACACATTGATTTGGCAGCGTTTTACGGCAAGCCAGATGACGGCTGCTGTTTACGATACGCTTGTCCTTACGATTGGTGCAGGACGCTTTACACTGCGAGCTGCAGGCTCAAAGCTGAAATTTGCCGGTTTTACGGCCGTCTATGCAGGTGCAGATGTTACGAAGAAGGAAAAAGACATTGTTTTGCCGGAACTTGCAGAAGGAGACGTTTTAACGCTGGAAAAAGTTCTTCCTGAGCAGCATTTCACAGAACCGCCGCCGCGGTATAATGATGCTTCTATTGTCAAGACGCTTGAAGAAAAGGATATCGGCAGACCCAGTACTTATGCGCCGATCATCGAGACGATTCAGGCGCGCGGTTATGTCCAGCGCATCGACAAGCATTTCCAACCGACGGAGCTTGGTTTTATTGTCGTCGATATGCTTGAGGAATACTTTAAGGATATTGTCGATGTTAAGTTTACGGCGACGATGGAAAATGAACTCGATGCGATTGCGGATGGCAAGGTCGAAAAGAATGAGCTACTTCGTGCTTTCTACAATCCTTTTGAGCAGACGATCGAAAAGGCAGATAAAGCTATCGGTCAGGTGGAAATTCCTGTTGAGGTTTCGGATGTCAAATGTGAGCGCTGCGGGCGGATGATGGTCGTGAAGCAGGGACGCTTCGGCAAGTTCCTCGCCTGCCCGGGCTTCCCGGAATGCCGCAATACAAAGCCCCTTTTAAAAAAAACGGGGGTTAAATGCCCGAAGTGCGGCGGTGAGATTGTCGAGCGGAAATCGTCGCGCGGGCGTGCCTTTTACGGCTGTGAGAATTATCCAGACTGCGACTATACGACATGGGATGCGCCGCAGAAAGAGACGTGCCCGAAATGTGGAGCCTTCATGCTTCGCCATCGCTATAAAAACGGTCGTTCACTCGATTACTGCTCGAACGATGCCTGTGAGACCCGCATCGACCACCCTATCAACGAGGAGATTCAAAAATTGAAGAAGCGTCTGGATGCCAAGCAGGCAAAGGCGAAGGCAGAAAAGGCGAAGCGTGAGCAAAAAGATCAGGGATGAGGTATGAAGAAGGTTATTGTTGTAGGCGCGGGACTTGCCGGGGCAGAAGCTGCTTGGCAGGCGGCAAGGCGCTCAGCGCATGTCATACTCTATGAAATGCGTCCAACGCGCTCGGATGGTGCACATAAGACAGCAGGTTTTGCCGAACTTGTCTGCAGCAATTCCCTTCGCGGGGCGTCTCTGGGAAATGCCGTTGGTGTCCTGAAGGAAGAGATGCGCCGCATGGGAAGTCTAATCTTACAGGCGGCAGACGCGACGAAGGTACCTGCCGGCGGTGCTCTTGCTGTTGACAGGACACGTTTCAGCGACTTTGTCACGGGAAAAATCGAAGCGCATCCGAATATTGAGGTGCGCCGCGAAGAACTGCACGAGATTCCACGCGAAGCGGATGTCGTAACCATCGTAGCAACAGGACCGCTCACAGACGGTGATATGGCAAAAGAGATTGAGACGCTTACCGGCGGAGATTCCCTTTACTTCTACGATGCAGCGGCACCGATTATCAGCGAAGACTCCATCGATATGGATATCTGTTACCGTGCTTCCCGCTATGGAAAAGGTGAGGCAGCCTATCTTAACTGTCCAATGTCAAAAGAGGAATACGATGCGTTTTACGATGCATTGATCTCGGCAAAAAAGACACCGACACATGCTTTTGAAAAGGAAGTCTTTTTCGAAGGCTGTATGCCCGTCGAAGTCATGGCGTCACGTGGGCGCGATACACTGCTCTATGGGCCGATGAAGCCTGTCGGGCTGGAGGATCCAAAGACAGGAAAGCGGCCGTATGCTGTCGTACAGCTGCGGCAGGACAATGCAGCAGCAACGCTATACAATATAGTCGGCTTTCAGACGCATCTTCTATGGCCGGAGCAAAAGCGTGTCTTTTCGATGATTCCAGGGCTTCAACATGCAAACTTTCTCCGCTATGGCGTTATGCACCGCAATACCTTTTTTAACGCGCCGAAGCACATGCTTCCAACATATGCATTTAAGAGCGAAAGAGATCTCTTTTTCGCTGGACAAATGACGGGCGTCGAAGGGTATGTCGAATCCGCTAGCTCGGGATTGATGGCGGGCATCAATGCCTATCGTCTGGCAAGCGGAAAGGAACCGCTTATCTTCCCAAAGGAGACCTGTCACGGTGCACTGGCGCATTATATCACGACGAGTGAAGCGAAGCATTTCCAGCCGATGAACATCAACTTCGGCCTTTTGCCAACGATCCGTGCACATGATGAGAACGGTCATTATATCCGTGATAAAAAGATAAAGAAACAGATGGCGGCAGAGCGTGCCCTATCTGCGCTGATGGGGTTTATTCCCTCGTTAGAGCTGTAGGATGATAGGTTCAAAAAGATAGAGACTTTAAGTAGAAAAGTAAACATAAGCGGGAGGCTGAACAATGGAAAATCAATTTCATGCAACGACGATATGTGCCGTCCGCAAGGACGGAAAGACCGCAATTGCAGGCGATGGACAGGTGACATTTGGACAGAGCGCCATCATGAAAGCGAATGCGCGAAAGGTGCGCTCGCTCTATCATGGAAAAGTCCTTGCAGGATTTGCGGGTTCTGTAGCCGATGCCTTCACTCTCTTTGAGAAGTTTGAAGAAAAGCTCGAGGCTTACAGCGGCAATCTCGAGCGTGCGGCCGTTGAACTCGCAAAGGATTGGCGTACGGATCGTATGCTCAGGAAGCTTGAAGCCTTGCTCCTAGTTGCAGACAGAGAACGAATCCTCATGCTGTCAGGCAATGGCGAAGTTATTGAGCCTGACGGAGATGCTGCGGCCATTGGCTCGGGCGGTTTTTTTGCCTTGGCTGCTGCACGCGCCCTTGTCAAGCATACGGAAATGAGTGCGCGAGAGATCGCAACAGAAGCTCTTTCGACAGCAGCTGACATCTGCGTCTATACAAATCACAATATCTTGGTGGAGGAACTCGACTAAATGGAATATATGACGAGTGACGCTATCGGCGTCAATGAACAGACACCGCGCGAGATCGTCGCGGAACTGGATAAATACATCATCGGTCAGGATGAAGCAAAGCGTTCTGTTGCCATTGCTCTGCGCAATCGTTGGCGCAGCCGCCAGCTTACGGGCATCATGAAGGAAGAAGTCATCCCAAAGAATATCCTGATGATTGGTTCGACAGGCGTCGGAAAGACAGAGATTGCACGTCGTCTCGCAAAGCTGGTTCGCGCTCCTTTCATCAAGGTTGAGGCGACAAAGTTTACAGAAGTCGGTTATGTCGGCCGCGATGTTGAATCCATCATTCGCGACCTGACAGAGACCGCCGTTCGTATGGTGCGCCAAGAGCGCATGGAGAAAGTCAAAGACAAGGCAGAGGAAGCCGCAAAGGAGCGCATCCTCGAGGTCTTCGTTCCCGAGCCAAAGAAATCACAAAATCCTCTCGGCCGCCTCTTCGGCAGTGCAGAAGAGACAGAAGAAAAGAAAGATGAACCCCCGAAATATCAGGCAGGGCGCGACTGGGTAAAGAAGCGTCTAGAAAACGGTGAACTCGAAGACGAGATCATTGAGATTGATGTCGAGGAGTCAAGCCGTCCAATGGTCGGCATGTTCTCCGGTTCAAGCCTTGAAAGCATGGGCGACAATTTGCAGGACATGATCGGCTCCATTATGCCGAAGCATCGCAAAAAACGCAAGGTCACCGTAAAGGAAGCGCGTAAGATCTTCGCACAGGAAGAGGCGGAAAAACTCATCGATATGGATGCCGTTGCAAGCGAGGCTATTCGCGTGACTGAGTATAGCGGTATCGTCTTCCTCGACGAAATCGATAAGGTCGCAGTGAAAAACGGCGCGTCCGGTGCCGATGTTTCCCGTGAAGGCGTACAGCGTGACATTCTGCCGATTGTCGAAGGCTCGACGATTATGACGAAATACGGTCCTGTAAAGACAGATCACATTCTCTTCATTGCAGCTGGTGCATTCCATATGGCTAAGCCATCGGATCTCATCCCTGAACTACAGGGACGTTTTCCCATTCGCGTCGAGTTGAAATCCCTTCGGAAAATCGACTTCGAGCGCATCCTGAAAGAGCCGCAGAACGCGCTCATCAAACAGTACGAGGCACTTCTTGAAACAGAAGGTATCAAGCTCGACTTTTGTTCAGATGCCATCAGCCGCATTGCAGAACTTGCTGAAAATGTCAACAGCGGAGCAGAGGACATTGGTGCCCGCCGTCTCCATACACTGCTTGAAAAGCTCTTGGAAGAAGTGAGCTTCAATGCGCCGGAACTCGAACAGAAAGAGATTACGATCGATGCTGCCTATGTTGACAAGCGTCTTTCCGATATCGTTTCAAGCCGCGATCTTTCTCAGTTCATTTTGTAAGAATCGTTACGTAGCTTCTTGTAAAGTCTCTGCTTCTTTGTTATACTAAATAGTCAATGAATCAAATTTATGGCTCGTTATCCAAGGTACGGTCTCCCTTTTATGCAGATAGGAGAGCTAAAAGCGTTTGTGTGTAATACGTAGCTTTTAAAAGGCGGCACGGTGGTTGTCGAGCCAAGAACTCTCCCACTTTTTCAAGTGGAGGGTGTCAGGATGAGCTGTATATCATATTTTGTAGGAGCGATAGCCTGTCGTATTACAATTTGTAAAAGATTCAGATAGCCCATCGCTTTCGCTTTGGGCGTGGTTTCTTTCCTATTTGAGCAGTTCTTGGGGAAGGAACCGAAGAATAGGAGGTTATCATGCCAGAAATGTTTACCATGGCGGATCTTAAGACGCGCTTACAGGAGCGCCAGCACAAGATGACGCCGCAGCGTCAGACTGTCCTTCAGATATTTCTTGATCATCCGGGCGAGCATTTAAGTGCAGAGGATGTCTATGGCATCCTTCATGATCAGAAATCCGAAATCGGTCTTGCGACGGTTTATCGCAGTCTCGAACTTCTTTCGGAGCTTAGCATACTGCAGAAGATGGAGTTTGGCGATGGCTGCAGCCGTTATGAGGTCAATACACTCGACCCCACGCAGCATCATCATCACCACCTTATCTGCACAAATTGCGGCAAAGTCATCGAGTTCGAAGAAGATCTTCTTGAAAATTTGGAAGCAGACATTAATAACAAGACAGGTTTCAAGGTCAGTGATCATCAGGTGAAATTCTTCGGCATCTGCAAGGAGTGTTCAGAGCAGGGTGCGCGTTAAGACTTTTACGTTAAACAGCAAGGTCGAAGCGATTCAGAAGATCACGCGCGAGGTGCTGACACTCTTCAAGGTCGAGATTGTCGGTAAAAAGGATGCGGATTATGCGCAGCTTTCCGTCATTCATCACCGCTTGCCAGATGTAGATGATGCCGTAAGTGTCGTTTCAAAGGTGATGCTTTTCGCGCTCGATGGAAGTTTAAAAGAATACCGTTATGAGGATACGGGGGCATCGGATGAGCGGGAAGGTGCTGCACAGAATCGCATCATTAAACTCAATTTATACCATATCTTCCTTCGCGATTTTGGCTTTGCACCTGCACCATGGGGAATTCTCCACGGTGTTCGCCCGACCAAAATCATTCATCGCTGGATTCGCATGGGGCTGAGCAAAGATGCCATCTTTGAGCGATTGGAACGCGAATATGCCTGCAGCCATGAAAAAGCGGCAGAGATCATTCCTATGGCCTTTCGTCAGCTGCCCTTTTTAAGGACGTCGGATGAAAAGACCATCAGCATTTACGTCGGCATTCCCTTTTGCTTGACGCGCTGTCTTTATTGCTCTTTTCCTGCTAATGTTCTTCCGAAGGAAAAGAAATTGCGGGAGTTCATGGAGATCTTTCGAAAAGATCTTGCAGCGGCAAAATGCGATGTCGAGCGATTTGGTTTTAAGGTTCAAAATATTTATGTCGGCGGAGGCACTCCGACAAGCCTCCCCGACAATTTTTTTGCCGAAATGCTCGATTTGATATATAATGCTTTCTATACACCGAACCTTGTAGAGTTTACAGTGGAGGCAGGACGTCCCGACAGTATGTCAGAAGCGAAGATCGCCAAGATGAAAGAGCGGTATGTCACGCGCGTCAGTGTGAATCCGCAGTCCATGCAGCAAAAGACGCTCGACCTTATCGGCAGGCGTCATACGCCGGAAGATGTGAAGGCGATGTACCATGCACTGCGGGCAGCAGGCATTCCATATATCAATATGGACGTTATCTTGGGGTTGCCAGGTGAAACGGCGGCAGATGTCAAAAAGACGATGGATGACATTGCAAAACTTTGCCCGGACGACATCACCCTTCATGCACTTGCCTTGAAGCGTGGCTCGCGCCTCTGGAAAGGACTGGAGGAACGCTGCGTCGATTTGCCGAGTGCGGAAGAGACACGTCGGATGTTTGAGACAGCGATGGCAGTTGTGAAGCGTCTGGGTATGCAGCCGTACTATCTCTACCGACAAGGCTATATGGCGGGAGACTTAGAAAATCTCGGCTGCTGCCGCAAAGGTGCCGAAGGGATGTATAACATCCAAATCATGGAAGAGCATCAGACTATTCTCGGCATCGGCGGTGCGGCGACGACGAAGGTGGTAAGCTGCAGCGAACATCGCCTGCGTTCGACTTTTTATCCGAAGGATCTTACGACATATCTGCGGGAAATCGATACGTATATCAAAAAGCGAACGCATCTTCTCGCGCTGGTCTATGAGGGCAATAGGCAGTTGCGCCGCGATGCGTCTGAGATACCACAGTAATTCCAGCGTTCACGACTAAAAAAATTATTAAAGGTATGGCAAATAGGGGGAGACTTTATGCTGACAAATGCTCCGCGTGGGACAAAGGATATCTTACCGGATACCGTCGGTCATTGGACGTATGTAGAAGAAAAGATTCGCAAAATCTGTAAGCATTATGGCTTCCATGAGCTTCGCACGCCAATTTTTGAGCATACAGAGCTTTTCCAACGCGGCATTGGCGAGGGAACCGACGTTGTCGATAAGGAGATGTATACCTTTACCGACCGCGGCAGCCGCAGTATTACCCTACGTCCAGAAAACACGGCATCGGCAGTGCGCGCATACCTTCAGAACAAACTCTATGGCGACAATTCGCTCGTGAAGCTGTTTTACATGGGATCGATGTTTCGCTACGACCGTCCGCAGGCAGGGCGTATGCGCGAATTTCATCAATTTGGCGTTGAGTCCATTGGCGCGGAAAGCCCACTTTCCGATGCAGAAATCATCATGTTAGCTGTGGACTTCCTGCAATCGCTCGATATGAAAGATCTTTCACTTTCGCTAAATTCTGTCGGTTGTCCGCGGTGCCGCCCAAAGTATCGAAAGGCACTCAAAGCGTATTTCCGTGAGCACCTCGGTGAGCTTTGCAAGGACTGCAACGACCGTTTTGAACGCAGTCCGCTTCGCATCCTAGATTGTAAAATCGATGCGGATAAGCCGTTCATGGCAGGCGCGCCGAAGATCACGGACTGTCTGTGTGACGAATGTAAAGATCACTTTGAACGTGTCAAAAAACTCTTAACGGAAGCAGGCATTGACTTTGTGCTTGATCCACGCCTGGTTCGCGGCCTTGATTACTATACGAAGACGGCATTTGAGATTAAATATCTGCCGCTCGGTGCGCAGAGCGCTGTTGCTGGCGGCGGCCGCTACGATGGCCTCATTGAAGAGATGGGCGGAAAGCCTACGCCAGCCGTTGGCTTTGCCACGGGGTTGGAGCGTGTATTGCTTGCCCTTGAGAAACAAAACCTTCTTCCAGAGAATACCCCGGCAGAAGATGCATTTGTCGTCGCACTCGGCGATGTGGCAAAAGAGCCGGCTTTTTGTCTCTTGGCAAAACTTCGCCGCGCCGGTCTTACCGCCTCGATGGATTTTGCGGGGCGCAGCATGAAAGCGCAGATGAAACAAGCAAATAAGATGCATGCGCGTTTTGCTCTGATCCTCGGCGAGGATGAGGTGAAAGAGGGCACGGTTATGATGAAAGATATGGTTGCCAGCAAGCAGGAAAAAGTTCCGCTTGCCGAAATCATAGAGACAATCAACAATCAATTACATTCTGAGGTGGATGACTGATGGAGACATTACAAGGCATGAAGCGTTCGCACCATGCGGGCGATCTTCGTAAAGAGAACATTGGCACGGAAGTCGTTCTCTGCGGCTGGGTTTCCCGTCGCCGTGATCATGGCGGATTAATTTTCGTCGATATGCGCGACCGCTCGGGCTTTGTCCAAGTCGTTTTCGACGAAGCTGCGATGAATGAGGGCACGTTCCATAAGGCGGAGTCCCTGCGCAACGAATTCTGCATCGCAGTGCGCGGCAAGGTGCGCGGCCGCAGCGAGGACACGATCAATCCGAACATCGATACGGGAGACGTCGAAGTCGTCTGCGAGGAGCTTCGAATTCTCAACAAGGCGAAGACACCACCGTTTTACATTCAGGACGGTATCGATGTCGATGAAACAGTTCGCATGAAGTACCGCTATCTTGACCTTCGCCGTCCAGAGATGCAGGCGAATATCATCCTCCGCCACAAGGTTGCAAAGGCCATGCGCGACTTCTTTGACCGCGAGGGATTCCTTGAAGTTGAAACGCCGATGCTTTGCAAGAGCACGCCGGAAGGTGCTCGGGATTTCCTTGTTCCGAGCCGCGTTAATCCGGGCGAATTCTATGCACTGCCGCAGTCCCCGCAAATTTTCAAGCAGATTCTTCAGGTCGCAGGCTTTGAAAAATACTTCCAGATTGTTCGCTGCTTCCGCGATGAGGATTTGCGTGCGGATCGTCAGCCGGAATTCACGCAGCTGGATATCGAGATGAGCTTCATGGAGCAGGATCAGATCTTGCCCCTGATGGAAAATCTTATCCATGAGATTTTTCAGAAGACGCTTGGCAGAGACATTAAGGTGCCTTTTGAGCGCATGGATTGGGATACGGCAATGGACAAATACGGTTCCGACAAGCCGGATCTTCGTTTCGACATGCCGTTGATGGAGATTTCCGATTTTGTCAAGGGCTCAGATTTCAAGGTGTTCAATGCAGTTATCGAAAACGACGGTATGGTCAAATGTATTAAAGTCGATGGCTATGCGGATATTCCACGCCGCCGTCTGGATGACCTCGTGAAATTCGTACAGATCTACGGTGCAAAGGGACTTGCATGGATTCAGTATGCAAAAGAAGGCGTCAAGAGTCCTTTTAAGAAGTTCTATTCGGATGAGACGTTCCAGAAAATTGCAGAGGCTACGGGCGCTAAAGAGGGAGATCTCCTCCTCGTCGTAGCCGATAAGCGTCTTGTCGTCGATACAGCACTCGGTCAGCTCCGCCTTGCCATGGCAAAAGAGCGCGGCCTTATCGATCCTGAAGCGCTTCGTTTCCTTTGGGTTGTTGACTTCCCCATGTACGAATGGAGCGAGGAGGAAAAGCGCTGGAAAGCGATGCATCACCCATTTACCGCACCGCGTGATGAAGACATTGCATATCTTTCCTCTGACCCAGGTCGTGTTAAGGCGAATGCCTACGACATGGTTTTAAATGGCGTTGAAATTGGCGGCGGTTCACTCCGTATCTATAATGCCGACCTTCAGGAGAAAGTTTTCGAGTCGCTCGGCCTTACACCTGAGCAGGCACATGAGAAGTTTGGCTTCATGCTCGATGCATTCCAGTATGGTACACCGCCGCATGGCGGCATTGCCTTCGGTCTCGATCGTCTTGTCATGTTGATGGCACAGCGTGACTCCATTCGCGATGTCATCGCTTTTCCGAAGAACCAGAGTGCGCGTGATATGATGAGTGCGGCGCCTTCACTCGTCGATGAAAAGCAGCTTCGTGAACTTTCGATCCGCACAACAGCCAAGAAAAAGGATGTAAAAGAGAATAAGTGAGGCAGATCGACTGTCTCTTATGAGAGAATTTTTGGGGAATCTTGCTGACAACGATTGGCAAGATTTCTTTTTTGAAGAAATTTAGAAACCATGTGTTCAAAGTATATGCGATGAGACATAAAGCAGAAGCGGAGGGATAAAGTTGCCACGAGAGATCGATATCCTTGGCGTTAAGGTCGCAGGCGTTACGATGCGAGAAGCCATCTCACTTATCGAAGGTTTCATTGAAAAGAAGGTAGGTGTACTCGTTGCTACAGCAAATGCAGAGATGCTGATGCGCGCAACATACGACAAGAAACTGCGCCATATCCTAAATGAGGCGGCGTTAGTCGTTCCAGACGGTGCGGGAACGGTATGGGCGGCGCATCATCTCGGTCAGTATATGCCCGAGCGCGTCGCCGGCTATGATCTCGCACAAGAACTAATGAAGAAAGCACCTGAAAAAAAGTGGCGTATTTATTTCTTTGGCTCTGCGCCGGGGGTTGCCGACAAGGCAAAGGCGAAGGCTGAAAAGCTCTATCCCGGCATTGAAATCGTCGGTATCCGGAATGGCTTCTTTAAGCCAGAGGACGAACCGCAGATCATCTCTGCTATCAAGACAGCAAAGCCAGACATTCTTCTCGCGGCACTTGGCGTTCCCAAACAGGAAAAATGGCTGAGCAAGTACAGAAAAGAACTCGGTGTTCCTGTCTCTATCGGTGTTGGCGGTACGCTCGATGTTATGGCGGGTGTGATGAAGCGTGCACCGCGTTGGATGCAGCGGGCAAAACTCGAATGGCTCTTCCGTGGACTGATGCAGCCGACGCGCGCCAAGCGCCTGCTCGCCTTACCGAAATTTGTCGTGAAGGTACATCGCTCACGAAAAGGCTGATATACCTGAGATAAGGCGGTTCGAAATGTCGTTTCATAAAGTCTGAACGAAAATGAAATGGACAAACTACCCCCATTCGTCTATAATAATTTTATAAAGGAACGTTTCATATTTGAAGGAGGTATACGTCAGATGCCGATCATAGGAGAAGGCTATCCCTTTATCGGAGGGTGTCTTGTCTTGGCAGTTGTTCTTGGTTTTTCCCTGCACCCCGTTGTTGCCGTAGTTCCTATGGTATTCGCACTCTACTTTTGCTATTTTTTCCGCAATCCAAAGCGAAAGATTATCCGCAACGAAAACGTTGTCCTCTCGCCGGCAGATGGCACGGTAACGGAAATCTCTGATATTGACGATGATGAATTTGTCGAAGGTGCATGCCATAAGGTCGTTATCTTTATGTCGGTCTTTAATGTGCACGTCAATCGAAGCCCCATCGATGGAGAGATTAAGGTTCAAAAATACTATTGCGGCCGTTTCCGTCCCGCGTATAAGGATGCGGTCGGCTTTGTCAATGAACATCATTTGCTCGGTATTGCAAACGATCGCATAAAGATTACAGTCAAACAGATTGCAGGCATCCTTGCACGCCGCATCGTCTCTTATGTCACGCTGGATGACAAGCTTGCACAGGGGCAGCTCTATGGTATGATAAAATTCGGCTCGTGTCTTGAAGTCGTCATGCCGAAGGATGTTGCTCTTACCGTAAAGGTTGGAGAGAAGGTTGCCGGAGGCAAAACAATCATCGGGAGGTTGGAAGACTAATGGATTATCGTAGGTTGATTCCAAATTTATGTACGTCGATGAATCTCGTCTTCGGCGTTTGTTCCATTCTTTCGACGTTTTCCGGCGACCTCGTCTGGGGTTCTGTTTTCATTCTTCTCGCACTTGTTGCCGACGGTCTCGATGGGCGCTGCGCACGCTTTTTTGGCGTGGCGAGTGAAATGGGCAAGGAAATGGATTCTCTTTGTGACCTTGTGTCCTTTGGTGTTGCACCTGCCATCCTCGCCTGGGTCTTCGCGCTTCATGCCTATGGATATATCGGTATTGCCATCGTCATCTTCTTTGCTGTTTGTGCAATGTGGCGTCTCGCGCGCTTTAATGTCAGTACAGATGTCGTTCACGGTTTCTTCATGGGGCTGGCGGCACCTGCTGGCGGCAATTTGGTCGCAATGTCAACGCTTCTCTTTGTGACGATTGGCTTCAACCCAACAGCATATGGTTGGGTCTATCCGCTCGCGGTGATCATCGTTGCGTGGCTTATGGTCAGTCATGTCCATTATCCGAATTTCAAGGGCGACGGCGCGGAGAAGATCTATCTTATCACGAAGATACTCAGCATTATTCTCTTTGCTGTACTCATCTATCTCGGCCGTGAGGCAATCCTTCCGGCAGTCGGCATGGCGGTTTTTCTCACCTATGCCATGCTTGGCATCGTAAACTCCATTTTCCTTATCTTAGGGAAGAAAGGCTGATGGTTTTTGATTACGCATCCTTTCGACATCATCATGGTGCCGATGCAGATACTTATCTTTCTCTTTACCCTGTATTTCTTCGTCATCGGTTTTTGCGGTATGTGGCGGCGCCGTGAAAAAAAGATTACGACGCCGAAAAAGACCTTCGCCATCGTCGTCGCGGCGCATAACGAAGAAGCCGTTATCGGACAGCTTGTGAAGAATCTATTTCAGCTGAACTATCCAAAAGATATGTATGATGTCTATGTCGTTGCGGATAATTGTGAGGATAAGACGGCGGAGGTCGCTGCGGCAGAAGGCGCACTTGTTCACGAGCGTACGGACGCAAAAAAGAAAAGCAAGGGTTATGCGCTTGACTGGATGTTCGACAGACTCTTTCAGATGGAAAAACAGTATGACGGCATCGTTGTCTTTGATGCAGATAACCTTGTACATCCGCAATTCCTCATGGAAATGAACAACCGACTTTGCAAGGGCGATAAGGTTATCCAAGGATATCTTGATGCAAAGAATCCGTATGATACTTGGGTTGCGGGTACGTTTGCCATTGCCTTTTGGGTCATCTGCTACATTTCACATCTGGCTAAGTCAAACATCGGGCTTTCCGCCTGCCTTGGCGGCACGGGAATGTGCTTTGCTTCTGAGATTCTTAAAAAACATGGATGGCAGGCGACCTGTCTTACCGAGGATATGGAATTTACTATGAAGTGCATGTCTGAGGGCATCAAGACGAGTTGGGCACATGATGCTATCGTCTATGATGAAAAACCGCTGACCTTTAGGCAATCATGGAATCAGCGCCGTCGCTGGGCACAGGGGCAATTTGATGTCGGAAACCGGTTTATTCCCAAGATGTTCAAAGCCGGTTGGAAGCATAAAGACATCCGTATGTGGGATTCGTGCATTTACCTCATGCAGCCGCATTTTCTGATGATTTCGACGATCTTTATCATCATCAGTTATGTACAGCTCGCATTTCCACCGTTCTACACGAATATCTACACCTTCCTTCCGTCACAGATGATGACAGCGATTATGATGGGACAATACATTCTGCCCATGATCATTCTCGCAAAGATTCGCGTCAAATGGAAGGCATGGCTGTATCTGCTGCTCTATCCCGTCTTCATATACTCGTGGATTCCCATCATTTTCCTCGGCTTTATTCACCGTAACGATCATGAGTGGAGCCATACGAAGCACACACGCGCCATGAGTATGGATGACATTGTGGGCAATGTCAAAAATACGACAACGATAAAATAACAGGCATTCATTTTTAAGGCTGCTGCGCTTCTCGCGCGGCAGCTTTCTTTCAAAAGTATAGGAAAGGAAACTATTATGTATACAGTAAAAGTAGAGGCACCTTTCGAGGCTGCACATCGCGTCGTCGATTATCCTGGCAAATGCAATCGCCTTCATGGTCATAATTGGGTGGTTGAGGCAACGGTTCAGGGTACGGAACTGGACGAACTCGGTATGCTGGTCGATTTTAAAGAGGTAAAGCGTGTACTGAAGGAAACAATTGATGCATTCGATCACCAGTATCTCAATGAGCTTACGCCTTTTAAAGACGGGATAAATCCGACGGCAGAAAATCTCGCACGTGTCATCTTTAAGGCAATGGAACACAGCGAAGTCTTCCGCCATGACACTGCCCTTGCCAGCATTACGGTCTTTGAGTCACCGAAGTCAAGCGTGACATATACGAAAGATTAAGGGAGGTGCCATGAAAACAAACATCATTGAAATCTTTTCCTCCATACAGGGAGAGGGAAAATACGTCGGATGCCGTCAAATTTTTGTGCGTTTTGAAGGGTGTAATCTTGACTGCAAGTACTGCGATACAGAACACGCGGTAGGTACACATTCTTTCTGTCACTTGGAGACCGGCGCTGACACAGAAATTTATGCAAAGAAGATGAATCCTTTGTCGGCGGCAGAAGTTGCTGCAATTATCCGCAGCTTCTGTGCTGAGACGCCGCATCAAGCGGTAAGCTTTACCGGCGGTGAACCGCTTTTTCATGCGGCATTTATCAAGGAAGTTCGAGAAAAACTGGCTGCAGAGGGAAAAATATTTCCCCTTTTCCTCTTAGAAACCAACGGTACTTTATATCAAGAACTGTACGCCGCATGGGATGCGGTTGACATCATCAGCATGGATATCAAATTACCAAGCATGCTCGGCAGAGAATATTGGGAGGAGCACGCATCTTTTTTGAAGCTTGCAAAGACAAAAGACCTCTATGTCAAAATCGTCGTTTCAGATGCAACAACAGAAAAAGAGTTCCAGCATGCCGTCGATATGCTGGCAAAGATTTCTCCAGAGACATTACTCATCCTACAGCCTGTAACTCCTGTAAACAATGTTTTGCCAATGGATACGAAAAGCCTATTAAAATTTCAGAGCTATGCTTTGCGGCGTTTACAAGATGTGCGTGTCATTGCTCAGACACATCGTATGCTCAACCTTGCGTAGGAAACTGTAGGATAAGCTTCCATTTTTAGATTTCTGCTGCTTATCCTTGCTTTTGCAAATCGGATAAGATATAATAAACGCAGACAGAGATATTTTGCTGTCAAACGCCTTTTTAATATGCGTACTGCGATGCGCATAAAGGGAGCTGAAATCACAAAGAAGATGTTTTGTCGGAGCATTCCGCAGGGCACTGCTTTGGATACGACGATGCAGAAGATGGCATCTCGTTTCATATGGGTATCAAGGGCTTTCTTATGCTATCGTAAGGGAAGCCTTTTTCTTTATACTTTTGCAAGTGCGACGCTGTGTGATAGGAGTGATTGATTTGGAAAATAACAACATTTCCTTGCGCGGGAAGAACGTCATGGGACTTGAGGATTTTTCTAAAGAAGAAATTAGCCTCGTTCTTGAGACGGCTAAGGAGATGAAAAATATCATCCACCGCGACATCAAAAAAGTACCGGCGCTTCGAGGAAAAGCCATTGTAACTCTTTTTTACGAACCGAGTACGCGCACACGTACCTCGTTCGAACTTGCGGGTAAGTATCTTGGTGCTGATGTTGTAAATATATCGGCGAGTTTGTCAAGCATTGTCAAGGGTGAAAGTCTCCGTGACACGCTCTACACAATAGAGGCTATGGGGGCTGATGCTATTGTCATGCGCCACAAAGCAGAAGGTGCAGCAGCGTATGCTTCTAAGGTTGTAAGTCCTGTGATTCTCAACGCGGGCGACGGCGCACATGCACATCCTTCACAGGCACTTCTCAATCTCTTTACGATCCAGCAGCATAAGGGATGCCTTGCAGGATTAAAGGTCGCTATTTTAGGCGATGTCCTGCACAGCCGTGTGGCACGTTCGGATATTTACGGCATGACAAGGATGGGAATGGAGGTTCACCTCGCGGGACCAAAGACATTGATGCCGCGTTTCCTAGATGAGATTCCAGGCGTCTTTATCCATGAGCGCATCGAGGATGCTATTGCGGATGCCGACGTCATCGAAGTACTGCGCATCCAGCTCGAACGCATGAAAGGCGGTCTTTTCCCGACGACGCGAGAATATGCGCGCATCTTCGGTCTCAATGACAGGCGCTTGCATCTGGCAAAGGACGATGTGCTCATCCTTCATCCAGGACCGATGAACAAAGGATGGGAGATTTCACCGTCTGTTGCATATGGAAAGCATTCGGCTATCCAAGAGGAAGTTCAAAACGGCGTTGCCATTCGTATGGCACTGTTTACTCTTGTGCTGATGGGAGGGAAATCGGAATGAAGTTACTGATAAAGGGCGGCCGCGTCATTAACCCTGCTAAAAAATTTGATGAAATTGCCGATGTCCTTATTGAAGACGGCAGGATCAAAGACGTTGGAAAAAATTTGATGGATGACGACGATACGGAAGTCTATGATGCCGCTGGAAAGATTGTCGCACCTGGCTTGATTGATATGCACGTTCATTTTCGTGAGCCGGGACAAGAGGCAAAGGAAGACTTTCTCTCCGGCTCATCGGCTGCAGCAGCAGGCGGCTATACAATGGTCGCAACGATGCCGAATACGAAGCCGGTCATCGATACGGCGGCACTTGTCCGCAGTATGAAAAAGCGTGCAGATGAGGTCGGAAAGGTTCATATCCGTATCATCGGCGCTGTGACGAAGAACCAGGAAGGTAAGGAACTCGCAGAGCTCGGCGATATGGTCGAAGCAGGAGCGGTTGCCTTTTCTGACGACGGTCATTTCGATCCTTCAGCAAAGGTGCTTTTAAATGCCTATGATTATCTGCATGCCTTCGACAAGGTCATCATCAACCATGAGGAAGAGACTTCACTTATTGAAGAGGGTATTATGAATGAGGGACATCGAAGCGCTATGCTCGGTGTTAAGGGACGTCCGACGATCGCAGAAGATATCGCAGCGGCGCGTGATATCATGCTTGCCGAATACGCGGGTGCGCGCGTCCACGTCGCGCATATCAGCTCGGCAGGTGCTGTCGACATTGTCCGTCAGGCGAAAAAGCGCGGTGTACGCGTGACGACAGAAGTCACGCCGCAGCATCTTACGATGACAGACAGCGCAGTCGAACTCTTTGACAGCTCAACCAAGATCAATCCGCCGCTGCGCGAACAAAAAGATGTCGATGCCACGCTAAAGGGGCTTCTTGACGGCACAATCGATATGATTGTAACCGATCACTCACCGCATGCACCGGAAGAAAAAGATCGTGAATACATGTATGCGCCTTCTGGTTTTCCGGGACTTGAAACAGCCGTCGGCGTTCTTTTTACCGACCTTGTTGCAACGGGGAAGGTCGATGCCGCACGCATTATTGAAAAGATGACATACGGCCCGGCAAAGGTTTTTCAGCTTGATGCAGGCACATTGAATGTCGGTGCAGCGGCAGATGTCACAGTCATTGATCCAGAGCTTTTATGGACGGTTGACGAAAAGCAGTTCTACACCAAGGGCAGCCATTCTCCGTTTATCGGCAGGCAGCTAAAGGGAAAGCCTATCCTGACAGTCGTAGATGGTAAGGTCGTCATGCGTGACGGCACAGTGCTTTGATATTGCTGCCGTATTTACAGTGTTTATATATGATTTGCGGGGTGTTATACATTGAAGGGAAAACTCATTTTAGAAGACGGCAGCACGTTTACAGGCGATCTTCTAAATAACATCAAGGCGATGGGCGAGGTCGTCTTCAATACGAGCATGGTCGGCTATCAGGAAAGCCTGACAGATCCCTCGTACTGCCGTCAGCTTCTTACGCTGACCTATCCGATGGTCGGCAACTATGGTATTGCCGATATCTTCATGCAGTCTAGGAAATCTTTCGTCAACGGCTTTATCATCGGTGAACTTTGCGAGCACGGGAGCAACTGGCATTATGAAACCAGCCTCGCAGATTTCCTGACAAAGCAGGGTGTGCCATGCCTTTACAATGTTGATACGCGTGCCGTCACGAGGAAGATTCGCTCATCGGGTACGATGAAGGGCATCCTTGTTCCCGATGCTGCGGTACAGACAGAAATTGATGAGCTGTTTGCCATTCCCATCAGGAAAGACGTCGTGATGGAGGTATCTACACCGAGCGCCTATACGATGGAGTGTGAGGAGAAGACGGCTCCGTTCGTTGTCGCAATGGATTTTGGCGTCAAGCAGAATATCTTGCATTCACTGCACGAAAAAGGCTGCCGCCTGACAGTCGTTCCCGCGTATACAAAGGCAGAAGATATTCTCAAGATGAATCCCGACGGCATTTTTCTTTCAAATGGTCCCGGTGATCCTGCGGATGTACCGGAAATTGTCGAGGAAGTCAGGAAACTCATCGGCAAAAAACCGATTTTCGGCATTTGTCTCGGTCATCAGCTTCTTTCACTCGCCTTTGGTGCCAAGACCTATAAATTGAAGTTTGGGCATCGCGGCACGAACCAGCCAGTTCAGGATCTGCGTACGGGCAAGGTGCAGATTTCTTCACAAAACCACGGATTTGCCGTTGATGCAGCATCATTAAAGGGACTTCCCATCGAAGTCACACATATCAATGTCAACGACGGTACCATCGAAGGCATGCGTCATAAAGAGCTGCCGATCTTCTCGGTGCAATATCATCCGGAAGCTGCACCAGGGCCTGACGACAATATGTATCTCTTCGACGAATTCTTCCGTATGATGAAAGGGGAATAAAGGTGCCAAAGAAAAATTATCTTAAAAAAGTCATGGTTATCGGCTCCGGTCCTATCATCATCGGACAGGCGGCAGAATTTGACTATGCGGGTTCTCAGGCCTGTCGTGCCTTAAAAGAAGAGGGTCTGGAAGTTGTTCTTGTCAACTCGAATCCGGCAACGATTATGACCGATAAGCACATCGCCGACCGTGTTTATATCGAGCCCCTCACCGTCGAATTCCTAACAGAGATTATTGAAAAAGAACGGCCGGATGGTCTTCTTGCGACCCTAGGCGGTCAGGCAGGTCTTAATCTTGCTGTGAAATTATCGGAAGCGGGCGTGCTTGACAAATATGAGGTCGAGCTTCTTGGTACGCCCTTAAAGGCCATTGAACAGGCAGAGGATCGCGAACGCTTCAAAGAGACCATGCAGAAACTCGGCGAGCCAATTCCGGAAAGTACGATTGTTGAAGATGTGCCGAGTGCCGTTACCTTTGCAAACGATATCGGCTATCCTGTCATCGTTCGTCCGGCTTATACGATGGGCGGCACTGGCGGCGGTATTGCGGAAAACGAAGAAGAGCTCGTGGATATCGTCATCAAGGGTCTCAGCTATTCCATGATCGGTCAGGTGCTGATCGAGCGCAGTGTTGCCGGCTGGAAGGAAATTGAATACGAAGTCATGCGCGACGGAAACGATAACTGCATCACCGTCTGCAATATGGAAAACTTCGATCCGGTTGGCGTGCATACGGGCGATTCCATCGTCGTTGCGCCAAGTCAGACATTGACAGACCATGAGTATCAGATGCTTCGTTCTGCGAGCCTTCGTATCATTCGTGAACTTGGCATCGAAGGCGGATGCAACGCGCAGTATGCCCTTGACCCGAACAGCAACAGATATTATGTCATCGAAGTCAATCCGCGTGTCAGCCGCTCTTCGGCACTTGCCTCAAAGGCGACAGGCTACCCGATTGCAAAGGTTTCGGCAAAGATTGCCATTGGCTATACACTCGACGAGATTACGAATGCTGTCACGCAGAAGACGAAGGCATGCTTTGAACCGGCACTGGATTATTGCGTCGTTAAATTCCCGCGCTGGCCGTTCGATAAGTTTGTCTATGCCGACCATACACTCGGCACGCAGATGAAGGCGACGGGCGAGGTCATGAGCATTGACCGTAACTTTGAAGGTGCCATTTTAAAAGCCGTTCGCTCACTTGAAATCGGCATTCATCGCCTCCATATGGAAGGTATGGATTCTTGGGATGATGCACGAATTAAAAAGAGCCTTTCCAATATCAACGATCAGCGCATTTTCGTCATCGCAGAAGCTCTTCGTCGTCATGCCGCAGATATTGACGAGATTCATAAAATTACAAAAATCGATAAATGGTTCCTCTATAAACTAAAGAACATCACAGATGTTGAGAACCGTTTAATATCCGAGGAATTGACAGATGAACTTCTGCTTACAGCAAAGGATGTCGGACTAGCTGACCGCTCCATTGCCGAGCTCACAGGCAAAGACGTCGATACCATTCGCAAGGCACGTAAGGATGCCGGCATTCTTCCCTGCTATAAGATGGTCGATACTTGTGCGGCAGAGTTCGAAGCTGCAACGCCTTACTATTATTCGACGTTTCATGCGCAGGAAGACGAAGTCCGCACATCGAATGCCCGTAAGATTGTCGTTCTTGGCTCGGGACCGATCCGCATCGGGCAGGGCGTCGAATTTGATTACTGCTCTGTTCATTCGGTTTGGGCACTTCGCGAGATGGGCATCGAAGCCATCATCATCAATAATAACCCTGAGACGGTGTCGACAGACTTCGATATCTCTGACCGTCTTTACTTTGAACCACTGACGACAGAAGATGTCCTCAACATCATTGACAAGGAAAAGCCAGAAGGCGTCATCGTTCAGTTTGGCGGACAAACCGCTATCAATCTTGCGGCTTCTTTGAAAAAAGCTGGTATTAAAGTATTCGGCACCTCTGTCGATGACATTGACCGCGCAGAGGATCGCGAACGCTTTGACGAAGTTCTTACAGAAACGAAGATTCCACGCCCGCAAGGCATTTCTGTTACCAATTTGCAGGAGGCAGTCAACGGCGCGGCACGCATTGGCTACCCTGTCATGGTGCGTCCATCGTATGTCCTTGGTGGCCGCGCGATGGAGATCGTCTATAACGAAAGTGAACTTCGTGATTATATGGGGCGTGCGGTGAAGGTTACGCCTGATCATCCTGTCCTTGTCGACCGCTATATGCAGGGAACTGAGGTCGAAGTAGACGGTATTTCCGACGGTAAAGATGTCGTTATTCCAGGCATTATGGAGCATATTGAGCGAGCTGGCGTCCATTCCGGTGACTCTATTGCCGTCTATCCGCCGCAGACCCTTCCTTCGAAGGTCATTTACACCATCCTTGATTATACGAGGCGCCTTGCGACAGCGCTCCATGTCAAGGGACTCCTCAACATTCAGTTCGTTGTCGTCGACGGAGAAGTCTATATTATCGAAGTCAATCCGCGTTCTTCGCGCACGGTTCCCTTCCTCTCGAAGGTTACTGACGTCGACATGGTCGAACTCGCAACACGCATTGCTGTCGGTGCAACGCTTAGCGAACTTGGCTATCACTCTGGTCTCATACCGCCCAAGAGCTATGTCGCAGTCAAGGCACCAGTATTCTCCTTTGCCAAGATGACGGATGTCGATATCGCACTCGGTCCCGAAATGAAGTCAACGGGCGAAGTCATGGGCATCGACTATAATTATTCACGCGCACTTTACAAGGCGATTATTGGCTCTGGCATTCAAGTCCCGGTAAAAGGCTGCATTCTCTTTACGGTTGCAGACAAAGACAAAGAAGAGATGAAGACACTGGTCAAGGCATTTGCGGATCTTGGCTTTGAAATTGCAGCGACGGAGGGGACGGCAAATGCCATTGAGTCCATCGGTATTAAGGCATCTCTTGTTGGCAAGGTCCATGAACGCAGCGCCGACATCATCGAGCGCATTAAAAAGGGCAGCATCAACATGGTCATCAACACGCTGACACAGGGCAAGCATTCGGCAAAAGATGGCTTTAAGATTCGCCGCGCAACAGTCGAGCACGGCATCGCTTGCCTGACATCGCTGGATACAGCTTGGGAGGTTCTCCGCGTTCTCTCCTTCATGCGCGAAAGCCGTCTTGTCTATTCCCTCGCCATTCAGGACTATGTCGGCGGAGGTGACGATCTTGCCTAAGAAATTCCTGCAAGACACCCATATTATGAAGCAAGAGGAACTTGCACCTGACGTCTTTATGCTCATCGTGCAGGCGCCCTCAATTGCCAACAACGCTGCTCCAGGACAATTTGTGGAGATACGCATTCTACATGGTGCCTTTACGCTTCGCCGTGCCTTTGGCATCGTTGCAGCCGACCGTTCAAATGGTTCCATCGCCTTCATTTACCGCGTGGTTGGAAGGGGAACAAGGGCACTATCTAAGCTTAAAAAAGGCGACGTTGTCAATCTCCTCGGCCCCTTGGGAAATAGCTTTAGCATGGAATATGCGCACCCCCTCATTGTTGGCGGCGGCATGGGACTTTCCCCTCTCTTTTTCTACGCTGCCGCCATGCAGGGAAAAGCTGATATTCTGATGGGCGGACGAACGAAGGAAGAACTTTTCTGGAAAGACCTTTACAGCGGCATGGGAGAGATCTTCATTACGACAGATGATGGTTCGCTGGGTAAAAAAGGCTTTGTCACGGAATATCTCTCAGAGCTTCTTTCGGCTGGAAAATACGATGGCGTCGTCGTCTGCGGTCCAGAAATCATGATGAAGAACGTTGCAAAACTTGCAAAAGAACATGATGTACCATGCCTCGTCTCTCTTGAAAAACGTATGGCATGCGGTCTCGGTGCCTGCCTTTCGTGTTCGATTGACACGCTGAATGGACGGAAGAAAGTCTGCAAAGATGGTCCTGTCTTTTCAGCAGAGGAGGTGTTCTTTACATGAGCCTTCTGGAAACGAATCTCTTTGGCATTCCGATGGAATCACCAATTTTGACAGCCTCTGGTACCTTTGGTTATGGCGAGGAATTTTCTGATTTCGTTGAGCTCTCTCGCCTTGGCGGCGTCATGGTCAAGGGAACGACACGACAGCCCCGCCGCGGCAATGACGGCATTCGCATTACAGAGACGCCGATGGGTATGTTGAATGCCATTGGACTTGAAAATCCAGGTGTTGACCATTTCCTTTCAAACATTCTTCCTCGTATTAAGCCATATGCGATGAATGTCATCGTCAATATCTCCGGCAGTACTGCGGAAGAATATGGAGAACTGGCAGGTATGCTCGATGTCGATGGTGTTGCTGCGATAGAGCTCAATGTTTCCTGTCCGAATGTCAAGGAAGGTGGTATCGTCTTTGGCACCGATCCAAGGGCGGCTGCATCTGTCGTACGTGAAGCAAAAGCACATACCAAGAAGCCTGTCATTCTGAAACTATCACCGAATGTGACCGATATCGTCACCATGGCAAAAGCGGTGGAAGATGCTGGAACGGATGGCATCTCTCTCATCAATACACTCCTCGGCATGGAGATAGATATCGATCGCTGCTGCCCTGTACTCGGTAATATTACCGGCGGTCTTTCTGGTCCTGCGGTAAAGCCTGTGGCACTGCGCATGGTCTACGAAGTCGCAAAGGCAGTAAAAGTGCCTCTTATCGGAATGGGCGGTATCGCAAGCGCAAGAGACGCCATTGCGTTTATCCTCGCGGGAGCGAGCGCTGTCGCCGTTGGTACGGCGAACTTCACCGATCCTATGGTTACGATGAAGATATGCGACGGTATGGAAACCTATATGAAGGAACATCAGCTTTCATCTGTTTCGGAACTTGTCGGCAAGGCAAATCCCGATTTTCGTAAAGGAGCGACAAAATGAATGCAAAAAATCGATTGATTGTCGCGCTGGACTTTCATACACTTGCGGATGTTGAAAAACTCGTAACAGCACTGGGAGAGCATGTCTGTTATTACAAAGTTGGCATGGAACTCTTCTATGCGACAGGCGGCGAAGTCGTCACTTGGTTAAAGAGCGAAGGAAAGCAAGTCTTTGTTGACCTCAAGCTGCACGATATTCCAAATACCGTTGCCAGTGGTCTTTGTTCTTTGATGGCACTCGACGCGGATATGGTAAATGTCCATGCCGGCGGTGGTTTTTCCATGATGGAAACTGCGGTAAGGTGCCTTAGAGAAGCAGCGGAAAATCAAGGGAAAAAGACGCCAAAAATCATCGCAGTTACGGTTCTAACCAGCATCGGTTCAGATGAGTGGAAAGAACTTGGGCATACACTTTCGATTGAAGAAACTGTTCTTTGTTACGCAAAACTTGCCAAGAAAGCAGGTCTCGACGGCGTTGTTTCATCACCGCAGGAAGCCAAGAGGATTCGTGAGGCGTGTGGTGATGACTTTCTCATCGTTACACCAGGTATCCGTCCGATAGGCGCAGATATCAACGATCAAAACCGTATTGCAACGCCGAGTGCAGCACTCAAAAATGGTGCGACACATCTTGTCATCGGTCGTCCGATACGCGCAGCCGAAGATCCGAAGCTTGCTGCCATACACATTTTGAATGAGATGGAGGATGTATTATGACGCAGGAAGAAGTAAAGGAACTACTCATTAAGACAAATGCCATCATGAACGGTCACTTTGTTCTTACCTCTGGTCTTCATAGCCCGCATTACGTTGAGAAATTCAATGTTCTGCAGCATCCAAAGTACACAGAGCAGCTTTGCAAGGCCATGGCAGAGAAGTTCAAAGACAGTCAGATTGAAACCGTTGTCGGCCCAATGACCGGTGGTATCTTATTGGCTCATGAGACAGGCAAGGCGCTCGGTACACGTGCGATCTTTACAGAGCGTGTCAATGGAAAGATGACGTTCCGCCGGGGGTTTGCGCTTCATAAGGGCGAACGCTGCCTTATTGTTGAAGATATCGTGACAACTGGCGGATCGATTCGTGAAGTTATTGATGTCGTCAAAGCGGCAGGCGGCATTCCGGTTGCTGTCAGTATGCTCGTAGACCGCAGCGGAGGTAAGGCAACTTTTGAAGACGTTCCGAGTACGGCATTGCTCAACATGGATGTCGAAACCTATGAACCCGCAACTTGCCCGCTATGCCAAAAAGGTATGCCACTTACGAAGCGTGGAAGTACAGGAAAATAACAGCTATAAAGCGATGGAAAACAAGAAGCGCTCTGCCATTTTGCAGGGCACTCTTTTTATTTCCTTACTCATTTTATTGAATATTTATCTGTAGGACAGAAAAATACTTGATTTGCAGAAAGAATAATAGCTATACTTTCGTTAGAAAAGAGAAAAATTTTGCACGAAGAGACGCTCGAAAAAGTAAAAAAAGACCTTGCCGAATGGAAAAAATCAACTTCTGCTTTTGATTTTCCAAAGGAAATCCATGATTTTTTTTATCACTATATTGGAAAAGCAACTGATGATATTTATGATATTTTTTGCTATAATAATCCTAAAATACATAAAAGCATTACCGCTTATTATCATGAAGAAACGCATGAATATAAACTTCGTATAAAAATCGGATTGATTGAATTCTGCAATATTGAATTTATTTTTTCAGATATTTTTGATTTTTATTTATATCTAAAAAAACATCTCTCTGATTTTTTAGAGCAAATATCTACCTTTAGAAAAGAATCTCTTGGAACAATTATGGAACAGAAAGGCATTATAGCATGGGGGATTTTAAATGAATTTCCAGAAGAATTAAATGGATTTCATTTATATATTCATCCAAAAGAACCTGTTAAAATTACAAATGGATCTTTTATAATTTTAGACTATATAGATTTTGATATAGAAAGCAATCTTTCAATATATTTTAATATCTATAGAGATGAATTCTTTGGAGAAGCAAGAATAAAAAATATACCAGATGTTTTTTATGATTTCGATTCTACAGAACTTAAGGAACTCGAAATAAAATTAGAAAAATATCTAGAACCACGTCTGAACTATGTGAGAGAATCGGCATTAAATCAAATAAAGAAAAAAAGAGTATGACTTTTATAGAAAATAAACAACCTTTATATATCAGATGAACTCGTATCTTTAGGAACAAGTGCAGATGTTACACGAGATTCTAAACGACGATTTACATGCGCATATCGTGCTGTTACTTTTGGGTCTCTTTGGCGCAGTGTTTCTTGAACGACTCGTAAATCTTTTGTTGCTTGATATAGATTTGTCCCACAACTATGACGAAAAATGTGGCAGGATAGACCAGCATGTTTAAGATTTGCAGCAGTCAGTGCTTTATTCATAATCGATCGAATACCATTGCGGGAAATGCGTCCGAGATAATTCCTATGTGAAGAGGATAAAATGAGTGGGGTTAGCATTCCATCCTTTTTTATGGAATTATCCTTTGGAACAGATGCTAGATATTGTTCAAGAAGCTTAAAAGTATCATCACAGGGATAAATAGGATCGATACGCCCTTTGCTACCTTTTCCGCGAACCATAAAGGCTTTGACATCCCAGTTAATGTCTTCCAAGCAAGCGCGATGTACCTCAATATTGCGAAGTCCCTCAACGCCCATTAGATAAAGAATCAGCATATTGCGATAACGTGTAAACGCTACTTCATCTTGGGCAAAAACTTGCACAACTTTATTCATTTGCTCTGGTGTATAAAAATGCAATAAGGCATCATTATTACTGTAAACAGTAGGCGCAGTAATATCATTTACTGGATTTTCTTCGATAATGTGCATCTTGACTGCTGCAAGGTAAAAAGCTCGTATAGCAGCAAGCATATGTTGAATGGTCTCCGCTTTATAATTTTGATTGACCAGCCATTCCCGAAAAATGCGCATCTGATATTCTGTAACGCCAAGCGGGTGTATGCTATCCTTTAGGCACCATCGAATAAAATTTCGAATCTGATTGTTATAATGTGTCAAAGTGTCTTCTGAAGGATTTCCTTTTGCAATATATCGTGGAATAAATTCTTCAAAATGTGTGACAAAGTAATCGGCATCGATCTTTTCCGACTGCATGCCAATACGAGGCTGTTTCTGCATCAATGAAGTATTTTCCAGAGAATGCTCCATAATAGTCTACCTTTCAAAAAATAACGAATTTATGTAAAAGGCATTTTGATTCTATTACGTATGAAAATACGATGAAAGAATCGTAACACATTTAGTGTGGGTAATTCCTATTGTCAACACTAAATGTACTATTGAAGAGAGAAGCCGAATTTCAGCTTCTCTCTTCAATGTCTGTTTCTTCTTAAATCAATGACTAACCAGAAGTCAAAAATGTGTGTGGAATCAGATCATGTTCTTCTTGTAAGAATCGTACAGGCTCTTGAGCTCTTCAATCTTATCGTACATCTCGACCTGCAGTCCCGAAGCCGTCGCATAGTCACCGTCATTCAATGCATTGATGAGCAGTGTAAACAGAGACTTTTCATCGATACTGTCTTTGGCAAGGTAGCTGCGGATGCCGTTGATCTTATTCCAATTGTAAGAATCTAAATCCGTGACGAACTCTGTCTTAATTTCCTTTGCCCGACGAACGATATCGCGGTTTTCCGGAATGATGCGGGCGATAAGCTCAGTCTTCCAACGAAGAAGTGCGCCGGCGCGGAACGCATCGATAATTTGTTCACGAAGAGCACTGCTCGAGGTGATGACTGCAGTCTTCTCCGGATAGTTTTCGAAGTTCTGCATATTCTCCCAAACGGTTGCAGGAGGTGCACCGAAAAGGCGGTTGCGTTCTTCTTCTGTATAGTCTTCGAAAACATCCTTTTCCGAGCGATACGCGCGATCTTTTTCGAGGTAGAACCCTTCGGTACCGGCATCCTTGGAAAGTTCGGCAAGGCATTCTGCCGTCGTATGCGAAGCACAGGCTTTGATACCGTCAAGGCATGCAGAATAGATGGCGGCAAGAACGAGGTAGGTATTGGTATACGGATTGCAGGCGCGAAGCTCGAAACGCGTTGCATACGGTGTATTGAGATCGCGGATAAGACCGGCGAGAATCGTACGGTTGCGGGATGGAACTTCCGGCGTGCATCCAAGGGAGGTAACGACGCAGATCGGAGCCTCAAAACCGGGCTTCAAGCGATTGAGTGAATCATTTGTAGCGGAGACAAAGGGATTGATTGCTTCGTAGTTTTTGAGCATTCCCATGAGAGAACCATAACCGATGGCACTCATGAAGTCCTTCATCTGATCGTCTGCTGTAAATAGATTATGAAGTTTGCCGTCCTTTGTGATAGCCGCCATGCCAATATGCGTATGCTCACCATTGCCTGCAAGACCAATCATCGGCTTCGCCTTGAAATTGACCTCCAGCCCGAGTGAGCGGAAGACTTCACGGACGACCGTGCGGACAAAGAGTTCGTTATCTGCGGCTTGAAGGGCATCTGCAAAACGCCAGTCAATTTCGAGCTGCTCGCAGACGTGCGTCACCTGGCCGGTTTCATCGATCTGTGCCTTGAGACCGCCGACTTCTTTATGACCCATTTCGACTTTTAAGCCGTATTTATCAAGTTCCAAGAGGCAGGTTTCCATCGCCGTACGGACAGCGCCGTGCGTACGTTCCCAATACTGTTCCTGCATGATCTGGGATGCGGACATTTCTGCAATGGCAGCTTCTTCCAGCGGGGTCTTAACCCAGAACTCGAGCTCTGTTGCAGAGGTAAACTGAATGTCTTCTACCTCGTTGCCGTCAACGCTTTCAATACCGGAGATTTTCGGATTCTTTTTGAAAAGATCGAGAAGTTCCTTTTTGACAAAAGCAAGCGTGTCGGCAAGAACGGTACGCGAACCGACGCGTTTGCCCTCGTGCACGAGGAAAGAGGGGATGCGGAGCGTGCCGACAGGCTTTCCCGTCTCTTCGTCGTAATGTTCCATATTGTAGTCAACAAACCAATTGACAGAAGAATCAATCGGCATATCGACCTTTGCATTGTTCAGTGTTGCAATGCCCGTCAGGACAACAGAAGATCCATCAGTCTGGACTGCAGTACCCGCATAAAAGTCATCGATATCTTTCAGGAAAACCTGCACTGGAATTTTCTCATCCGTGTCGTTTCCTGCCATGTCAATGCCGACCAGCGAAACAAACTTGATTTCCGAATGTGCCTCCACGAGTTTCAGTACATCATCTTTCGGCGTGTGAGCAGGAATGACATAGAGAAGTTCATCCATCGTAAAACCCCTTTTCTTTCATAAAACAAAAGCCGCACAAAAAACTCCATCACGAAACATGATAAAGAATCTTTTGCACGGCATCATTGCCCAAATATATTCTGCTTGGCTGATATTGGTATATTAACACAAAGAGCTATCTCTTGTAAAGGTATTATTTATGTATACATGACAAGCGACAAATGAAGTTACCTTTACAGCCGCATTTTAAAGTCTTCATAGCCGAACTGGCGCACAATTTCCCATGACTCATCTTCATGTAAGCAGATGATATGAGGAAGCGGCATCCCATTGAACGTATTTGTCTTTACCATCGTGTAAATCGCCATATCATAGAAAATGACGCGATCCCCCACAGCAAGCGGCGTGTCGAAAGAATACGTTCCGATGATATCGCCTGAAAGACAGGTCGGACCTCCAAAGGTATAAGTGTACGGCTTCTCTCCCCTCTCGCCGGAACTTAGGACGGGCGGACGATAGGGCATTTCGATAACATCCGGCATATGACAGGCAGCCGATGTATCTAAGATGGCATTTTCTCCGACGATATCCAGAACAGTCGAGACAAGGTAACCGGCATTCAGTGCCACGGCTTCCCCCGGTTCTAAGTAGACTTCTACATCATATCTCTCTTTGATGTGGAGAATACACTTTTTTAAGAGCTCCCTGTCATAGTCTGCTCGTGTGATATGGTGACCACCGCCAAAGTTCACCCATTTCATCTTTTTTATCGCTCTGCCAAACTTTTTTTCGATAGCCGCAAGTGTGACTTCAAGGGCATCGGCGCCTTGCTCGCAGAGTGTGTGAAAATGGATGCCCTCCAGCCCGTCCAGCGCATCAAAGCGAAAATCGGCTTCCTTTACGCCCAGCCGCGAGCCCGGTGCACAGGGGTCATAGATGGCATGCTGCTGTGTCGAGCATTCGGGATTGACGCGAATGCCACAGGACACCTTTTGGCGAAGGGCAATGGTCTTGAATTTTTCCCACTGAGAAAAGGAGTTGAAAATGATGTGATCAGAAATCTTTACAAGCTCCTGTATATCCTTTTCCTGATAGGCAGGGGAAAAGACATGATTTTCCTTTCCCATCGCCTCATGTCCAAGACGCGCTTCATAGATGCCGCTTGCCGCTGTGCCGCTCAAATACTTTCCCAGTAAGGGATAGAGCGAATACATCGAAAAACACTTTTGGGCAAGAAGGATATGGGCACCGGTTTCTTCTTCGATGCTTTTCAATATTTCGAGATTGTCTTTCAGCTTTCCTTCATCGATAACGAAGGACGGCGTTGGAACCTTGGTAAATATGCGGCGCATCAATCGACGAGCTCCGGATGAAAATCCTCTTTCCATGGAAGTCCCCACTCATTCAATGCATCCATGAACGGATCTGGATCAAACTCTTCAATATTTTTTACACCAGGACCCTTCCATGTATTCGTCATGATAAGCATCGCACCGATCATAGCGGGAACGCCCGTTGTATAGGAAATCGCCTGCGAGCCGACCTCCTGATAGCATGCCTGATGGTCGCAGACATTATAAAGATAGTAGGTCTTTTCCTTACCGTCCTTTTCCCCGCGGAAGATGCAGCCGATATTCGTCTTTCCCTTTGTACGAGATCCAAGACTGGCAGGGTCTGGGAGTACAGCCTTTAAGAACTGGAGCGGAACAATCTTCTTGCCATCGAAATCGATCGGCTCGATGGAAGTCATGCCAACATTTTCAAGACAGCGCAAATGATTGAGATAGCTTTCTCCAAAGGTCATGAAAAAGCGGATGCGCTTGATGCCCGGAATGTTCAAAGCGAGACTTTCCAGCTCTTCGTGATGCAGAAGATACATATCTTTCGGACCGATTTCGGGGAAATCATAGACGCGCTTTATCTCCATCGGCTTTGTTTCGACCCAATGCCCTGCTTCCCAATAGCTGCCGTTTGCCGAGACTTCTCGAATATTAATTTCAGGATTAAAATTCGTTGCAAAGGGATAGCCGTGGTCACCTGCGTTGCAGTCTAGGATATCAATATAGTTGATTTCATCGAAATGATGCTTCAGCGCGTAGGCAGAAAAGACACCCGTGACACCAGGGTCAAAACCGGAGCCTAAAAGTGCCGTAATGCCAGCTTTTTCAAAGCGATCACGATAGTCCCACTGCCACTTGTATTCAAATTTTGCCGTATCTTCCGGTTCATAGTTCGCCGTATCGACATAGTTCGTCCTTGTGGCAAGACAGGCATCCATGATCGAAAGATCCTGGTATGGAAGTGCCAAGTTGAGAACGACATCCGGCTTAAAGTCATGGATAAGGTTGACTAGCTGCGGCACATCGTCAGCATCGACAGCTGCTGTATGAATTTTTGTCTTTGTCGTTTCTTCAAGTTTTGCTTTCAGCCTGTCGCACTTTGACTTCGTGCGCGAGGCAATCATGATTTCCTCGAATACTTCTGCATTCTGACAGCATTTATGTATGGCGACGCTCGCAACACCGCCACACCCAATAATCAAAGCCTTCCCCATAATGCATTTCTCCCTTTTCCTATATAGGTCTATTTCTCTATTTCGTATTCTTCAACGCTTTCGAACAGCACCCTTTCCAAGAAATGCTTCCAGTGCTTCCATCGTTTCTTTCGTATCAGAGAGCCAGAAAGCTTCACCGCCTTTTTGCCAGCGATTTCCATTGTAAAAATACGTCTCGCTGCTGCCGCGATGCTCGGCAATAATTTTTTGCAAATCTTTACGCGCCTCTGCCGATAAGCCACTTTTTGGCAATTCGATATAGTAGGTTGGTGTGTACGCATCGACCGACCAGATACGGTCAGCCAGAATTTTTAACCCGTCGCCTGCAAGATCAACATGCCCTTCGATGACAACCGGTGTATCCGGCATGAGAAGGTCGATGTTTTGATAAAACAGTCGAGGAAAAATCGTAACTTCTGCCTGTGACATATAATCCTCAAGCGTAGCAAAACACATGGTTTCACCTTTTCGTGTCGTAATGCGCTTCGTCTCAATCAATATGCCACCGACACGCACGAGCTGTTTATCTTTGATATTTCCTCCCTGCAGCGTCGAGATACTAGGCAAATTATCCAGCTTCTCATGGTAAGCGTCGAGGGGATGTCCTGTGATGTAAAAACCAGTGTTTTCCTTCTCCCAGGCAAGGCATTCCTCCCTCGAAGCCTCTTCGATATCCGGAAGCTGGAGAGCAGCGCTAAGCTCTTCTTCGGGAAAAAGCCCGATCTGTCCGGAAAGAGCATCCTGTTGATTTCTCATCGCCTCACTGACAGCCTGCGGCAGGACGGCGAGAAGCTGGCTGCGCTTTGCCCCCAGACTGTCAAAGGCACCGCATTTGATAAGGCTTTCAAGTACGCGTTTATTTGCTGTGCGCATATCGACGCGTGAACAGAAATCAACAAGGGAACAGAACTTTCCGTTCCTATTGCGCACGTCAATGATATTTTCGATGGCAGCGTCCCCGACATTGCGCACGGCGGCAAGCCCAAAACGAATGGCATCTCCATCAACGCTGAAGAAGGCAAAGCTTGCATTGATGTCTGGCGGCAGGATGGAAATCTTCATACGACGGCATTGCTCAATGTATTGCGGAACCTTCTGTGTATCGACAATGCTCGTGAGCATCGCTGCCATAAATTCTGCGGGATAATGTGCCTTTAGGTATGCCGTCTGCCATGCAACAAGCGCATAAGCTGCGCTGTGTGACTTGTTGAAACCGTAATCGGCAAAATGTGTCAACAAGTCGAAAATGGTATTGGCAAGGCCGCTTTTGATGCCATGTTCTGCACAGCCGGTCAGAAAGTTTTCCTTCTGTGCCATCAAGATCTCTTGCTTCTTTTTTCCCATGGCACGGCGGAGAATATCTGCCTGTCCAAGCGTAAAACCTGCCAGCACTTGAACGATCTGCATGACTTGTTCCTGATAGAGAACAACACCGAAAGTTTCTTTTAGAATGGGCTCTAAGAGTGGATGAAGGTAGGTAACCTCCTTTTTTCCATGGCGACCAGCGATAAAATCCTCGACCATACCGCTGCCAAGAGGACCTGGCCGATAGAGCGCGACCAGTGGAATGAGATCGGAAAAGTCTTCTGGGGCAAGTTCCTTGACAAGGTTTGTCATACCCTGGGATTCCATCTGAAAGATGGCGCCAGTCTTGCCTTCAGTCAGCATCCTTGCCGTCGCTTCGTCTTTGAGCGGAATCTTTTCGATCTTGACTGCGGTTCCGCGGCTCTGTCTGATGTTGGAGAGCGTGTCGCTGATGACAGTCAGTGTACGAAGACCAAGAAAATCCATTTTGAGAAGTCCCAATTCCTCAACATGATCTTTATCGTACTCTGTAACGAGTGTTCCATCTGTCATGGCAACAGGCAGATATTCTGTCAATGGCTTTTTTGCAATCACAACGCCTGCCGCGTGTGTCGATGAATGCCTGGGAAGCCCTTCGATCTGCATGGCATAATCGATGAGCTTTTTCACCTGCGGATTTGCATCATAGGTCGCCCGAAAGTCAGCGGATTCTTTCATCGCCTTTCGAATCGTCATTTTAGGCTCTTCAGGAATCAATATTACGATTTCCGATACATCACCGAAGGACATGGCAAGGACGCGTCCAACATCTCGAATGGCGCCGCGTGCCGCAAAGGTACCGAAGGTCACAATCTGTGCAACATGATCATCACCATATAAATTTTTAACATAGTCGATGACTTCTTTTCGGCGGACATAGCAAATATCGACGTCAATGTCCGGCATCGTCACGCGCTCTGGATTCAAGAAGCGCTCGAAGAGGAGATCGTATGTCAAGGGATCTAAGTCCGTGATACCGAGAAGGTACGAGACTATACTGCCTGCAGCAGAACCGCGTCCAGGCCCCACGGGAATCTCTTTTTCTTTCGCCGCACGGATGAAGTCCCAAACGATGAGAAAGTAATCATCAAAGCCCATGCTATGGATGATGCCAAGCTCATAATCCAAGCGATTTTTTACTTTTTCGGATACTTCGCCATAATGTGAAGGAATCGCGGATTCGCAGAGGTGACGCAGGTAAACCGCTGCATCTTTGAAATCCTTTGGAATAGGATAATACGGCAGCTGCAGCTCGCCGAAGGTAAAATCGACGTTACAGCGTTCGGCGATCTTTTCCGTATTGGCCAGTGCCTCCGGAAATTCCGGGAATAGTCCTGCCATTTCTTCCGGAGACTTCAGGTAATAGTCATCGGAAGAAAAACGCATGCGGTCGGGATCATCGTACATCTTATTCATTTGGATACAGAGGAGAATGTCGTGAAAATCGCTGTCTTCCCTGTGAACGTAATGCGCATCATTCGTCGCAACAAGACCCAGGTCATACTTTCGCGCAAGTTCAATGAGACCGCGGTTTGCCTTTTTCTCTTCCGGCAGGCCATGGTTTTGAATCTCAATGAAGAAATTCTCCCTGCCAAAAATTTTCATGTATTCCTGCGTCAGTGCATCCGCCTTTTCCATATTGTCACGGAGAATGGCGCGCGGAATCTCACCTGCAATGCAGGCAGAAAGTGCGATAATACCTGCATGGTATTTCTTCATGAGCTCTTTATCAATGCGAGGCTTATAGTACATGCCCTCAATATTTGCGAGGGAAACAAGCTTCGCAAGGTTGCGATATCCCTGCATGTTCTCTGCAAGGAGGATGAGATGATAGTAGCGAGTGCCGTCAACTTCTTCCTTCAGCTGACGCGCCGCAGGCGCAACATAGACTTCGCAGCCAATAATAGGCTTTATTCCCTCTTTTTTTGCCGCTTTATAAAAGTCAATGACACCGTACATATTGCCATGATCCGTGATTGCGACAGCATTCATGCCAGCTTCCTTTGTCGCATGGACGAGATCTTCGATGCGGCTTGCACCATCCAGAAGACTGAACTCCGTATGGACGTGCAAATGTGTAAAAGCCATAACTCACCTTCTTTCTCCTCCGTATTATATCATAAAGAAAGGCTGCTGCGCAGTGCAGCAGCCTAAATACTTTGCTTGCTGTTAGATTTCCATGATGATGGGAAGGATCATGGGACGTCGGCGGGTCTTGTCAAAAAGATAGCGGCCAAGCGCATCGCGAACGTTTGCCTTAATGGCGGACCACTCTTTGACGTTTTCGTCCTCACAGCGGTCGAGTGCCTGTTGAACGCGGGCACGTGCTTCCTCCATCAGAGCTTCCGACTCGCGGACATAGACAAAACCGCGCGACACGATATCCGGACCGGAGACGACGCGATTTGTCTGACGATTCATCGTGAAAGCAATGATGAGAATGCCGTCCTGCGAGAGCTGACGGCGGTCGCGAAGGACGATGTTGCCGACATCACCGACACCGAGACCATCGACCATGATCATGCCTGCCTGTACTTTGCCGGCGACCTGCCCCTTATCGCGCGTAAATTCGAGAATCTGTCCATTTTCGCTGATAAAGATATTTTCCTTTGCCATACCAAGTTCACGGGCAAGGCGTGCATGTTGAATTAAGTGATGGTACTCGCCATGTACGGGAACGAAGAATTTCGGGCGGACAAGGTTGTTCATGAGCTTCAGTTCTTCACGGCTGCCGTGTCCAGAAACGTGAATCCCTTGATTTCTGCCGTAGATGACATCTGCCCCAAGCTTCATGAGGTTATCAATCGTCTTTGAAACCAGTTTTTCGTTTCCTGGAATCGGTGTCGCCGATATAATGACGGTGTCACCTGGTACAATGCCAACCTTGCGATGATCACTCACTGACATGCGCGTAAGTGCCGACATCGGCTCGCCCTGACTTCCCGTCGTGACGATGACGACTTGCTCCATGCGGTAGCGATGAATCTCGTCGATATCAATAATCGTCCCTTTCGGTGCTGTAAGATAGCCGAGATCGAGGGAAATACCGACGACGTTGACCATACTGCGACCGAGGACAGCGACATGTCGCTTGTAGCGGACGGCAGTATCTATGACTTGCTGGATACGCTGAACATTCGAGGAGAAAGTTGCGACAATGATGCGGCCGCGTGCCTTATGAAACGCCTTGTCAAAAGCAGCACCAACGGTACTTTCACTCGGTGTATGTCCCTCACGCTCAGAGTTTGTACTGTCTGCAAGCATGACGAGAACACCCTTGTTGCCAAGGTCAGAAAGGCGGCGGAAATCTGTCATCTTGCCGTCTACTGGCGTATAGTCAAATTTGAAATCACCCGTATGAACGATCATGCCGACCGGTGTTTTGATGGAAAGTGCAACGGCATCCGGAATCGAATGATTGACACGGATGAAGCCAACGCTGAAACAGCCGACATTGATGATATCGCCCTGCATAACGGAGTGCAGATTACCAGAATCGACACCGTTCTCTTTCAGGCGTCCCTCAAGAATACCAAGTGTCAGACGCGTGCCATAGACCGGTACGTTTATACGCTTCAAAACGTAGGGAAGACCGCCAATATGATCTTCATGCCCGTGTGTCAAGACAATCGCCTTGATCTTATCTTTATTTTCGATAAGATACGTGATGTCTGGAATGACGAGATCTACGCCCAGCATGGACTCGTCCGGAAACATAAGCCCTGCATCGACGATAAGAATCTCATCATCCACACGGATAACGGTCATGTTCTTCCCGATTTCCCCTAGTCCGCCGAGGGGAATAATTTGTAATTTTTGTGCTCCTTTGGACAAAAAATACACCTCCATGTATTATATTTATATTATTGACGTATTGTCATAAAATTTCCTTATAAAATATGCAAAAAATAATCGTTGAAACTGCGCCGTGGTTTCTTTGCTGTGAGAATGTCAACTCATTATAAAAGATTCATATACGAAAAGAAAGAGGACTTCTGCCACAAGCATCAGCCCATTTCAACAAAACATATATCATAGACACCTAAGCTACAACCAGCAATATCGCTCGTCTTCGATTGCCTATGTAAATTTAGTAGATACGCGTCGGAAAACGCGACAAATTCGCCAGTTCTTTAAGATGCCCCCATATCCGAACGCAGGAGCTTCACAGTGTATGCCGTAATGGATCCGCTCAATTCATATATTTCCATTTTAACATCATGCAAAAGGAAATGCAAACAGGAATCTCTGTAGCACATATTTTCAGTAGGAAAGCCGATATAGAACGTAGTAGAGAACCCCGATGCCGATGACAACAAAAACTGCCGGCAGGAGAAAGATGACAAATGCAGCGATGCAGAGAGCAGCGATGCTGAGTGTTACAGTTCGGAAGAGAAAGCTTTGTTCGGGAAAATTCAGCAGTTTTATAAGAAGATTTACAAGGATGCTATGAACACCGCTGCCATTCGAAAAGCCATGCGGATTCACATCGCGTTTCTTGAAATTACCGTTGCCTTTTTCTGAGATATCAAGCGTTACGCCCTTATAATTCTCCCTCTCTGCCTCACTCATTTCACGAACATCGTTTTCTTTCATAAAATTTCCCTTCAAAAGAAAGATAGTACAGCATCATTCATAATACAAAGAAAAGACAAATCCCTCTTCCACTAGATAACGTGCATCAAACATCGTACAGCCGAGTCTTTCCTCAATACCACGCAAGTGATATGCCACGCGGTTTGGCGGTGCACCGAGCACCGATTCGATATCTGAGACATTTTCAAAATGCAGACCATTCAAATTACCGAAAGCGATGATGCAGGCTGTTAAAATAGAGGAAAGTTCATAGGGAGATACTTCGACCTTGGCTTTGCAGATATAGTCATCAAAAAGATTTGTAAGAAGCTTTGCAGCAAAACAGCTGAAGCCGATCTTTAATGCGAAAAGTGCCAAATGATTCCTTGCAGACGTGAACTTCTCTACAGCTTTTTTTGGTATGGGACTTCGTCTTTTCGATTTGCGATCCGTCAATAGATTCAGCTGCGCAAATGCAGACATAATATGAAGAATATGTCTTACAGCAGCCGATTCACGGCTAAGGAAATCTGCGAGTGTCGCTTCCGGCACCCGGCAGCGAAAAAGTTCCAGTTCATTTTCAAGAATTTCCTTCATACGCGTCCTGAGCTTCTGTCTTGCAGGGAGTGATGTCACATAATTCAGCATCATAATGCCGTTGGCGTGCATATGGCCGAAGTAGATCATATGGTCATAGTCTGCTATCAGCCAATCGGAAACTGGCATCTCGATAAGTTCGTCTGTAAAAAGATCGTGTGCATTTACGACGTCTTCTGTTGTTCCTGTCACATAAAAGATACGGAACTCTGAATGCAGCAGATCACGAACGATGTCCTGCTCGGAGATCGTCAGGTTTTTTTCTTCGGCAAAAAAATAAACGAAGAGTGGGATTTGATCGGTATCAATGAGGTGATAATCAAAAAGAAAGTAATCCCAAAAGCTCTGCCAGAAATCTTCATGATGGATACTCAGCGTATCCCAATCGTCATCGATATGCTCTTCTGGTCCCGTATAAAGTGCAAGTGCCCGCTCAAAATCCCGTTGATAACGTCTGGACTGAAAATACTTTCCCACACGTTTCAAGAGCGCATCGAGCATTTGATTCAATTTGTCGATATCTTCTGGTGGAATGACTTCTTTGGTATCCAACGAGCTGTAGAACTCTTCTGCATCGTGACGCGGCGGTATATGGTAAACATCCTTGACATAAAGGAGTGCACGGCAAGCTTCGATAAATTCATCGACATTCTCATCGGTATCCCCAAGTTCTGCAAGCCAATACTTATAAAACTCCCGAATGATAGCATAATAATGCTTGGTATCATCTTCAGACAGAGTAAAGCCGATTTCCTTTTCCGACAGCCGATAGAGAATCTCCAGATGGTCGTAGATGCCCAATGTGTCAAGCTCACGGATTTCGTACTCTGCCATATACACGAGCGTCGTTTCCAAAGCAAACCAGATGAAGCAAAGTTCTTCTTCTAATGTCTTATCCCATGCTTTGCGACGCAGATATTTCTCTATCGTCTTCTGTTCAATGAACGGTTCATATACAGAAGAATTCTTGTAAAATTTTTCAACAAGGCTGTAAACATTATCATTTTTCTGAAAGTCTCTTGCTTTTTTCGACATACTTTGCTCACCACCTTGTTATCAATCCACTGTATTATCTTACCATAGATACGCGCGACGAAAAATGAAACAAAGATGAAATCTCTTCGATGGTCAGGAGAGATGCCGCAGAAACTCTTTATCCTTTTCCGTTAAAGCTGCATGTGCCAGAAGATCCGGACGATGCGCCTTTGTCGTCTTAAGCGCCGCTTCACGCCGCCATGTACGTATTTTTGCATGATCTCCCGAAAGAAGGATGTCGGGAACCGCATTTCCTTCGAATTCCCTGGGACGCGTATACTGCGGAAAACCTAGAAGTCCATCGTAGAAAGAATCGGTCGGTGCCGAATCGTCATCACCTAAGACACCTGGAAGCATTCGGGAGACAGCATCTGTAACGACCATCGCTGGAAGCTCGCCGCCGGTCAGGACGAAGTCACCGATGGAAAGACGCTCGTCGGCAAGGTCATAGATGCGCGCATCAAAACCTTCGTAATGTCCGCATATAAAGATGAGCTGGCGATAGGCTGCCAGCTCCTTTGCCTTTTGCTGGGAAAAAATCGTTCCCGAAGGATCCATAATGAGGATGCGTCGATTTTCGGCATATACTTCCGTTCGAGAAAGCAGGTCACGCACCGCGCGATACATGGGTTCCGGCTTTAGTACCATGCCAGCACCGCCGCCAAACGGCGCGTCGTCAACATGGCGATGTTTATCAAGGGAAAAGTCGCGAAAATTTGTATAATGGATGTCGAGAATGCCGTTATCAATCGCTCGTTTCGTAATGCTTTCGCCAAACGGTCCCGAAAACATTTCTGGAAAGAGCGTGACCATATCAATCCGCATCCTAAGCCTCCTCTGGCATCTCGACAAGCATCGTACCTGCTTCTAAGTCGATATTCTTGACAACAGCCTTGAGTGCAGGGATAAGATGTTCCCTGTTGTCTTTATCGTGCACAACATAGACATCATTACTGCCCGTACGCAAGATGTTATCAATCTGACCAAGACAGACGCCTCGGGTGTCTGTCACGCTTAGCCCAATGATATCGAAAGCATAGAACTCGCCCTCGGCAAGCGGCGCAGCTTCACTGCGGGCAATGGTCAATAATTTATTTGTCAGGCACATGGCATCCTCGCGAACAGAATACTCACGAAACTTCATCAAAATGTATTGCTTATCATATCTGACCTGTTCGACATGCAAGAGTTCATCATCGACCATAACAGATTTCATGGAAGCGAATCGCTCGATAAAATCGGTCAGGGGGATGATGCGCATTTCACCATGAATACCATGTGCTGCGCCAACTTTCCCGATCGTGATGCGGTCTTTAGCCGCGGATTGCGATAATTTTGTCATCTTCCACCAAGACTTCTACATTCATGAGTTCGCGCATATCATCGCCAATATGAACTTCAACTTGACGCTCTACCGTTCCCTGTATGATTTCTGCACCGAAGACGAGTTTTTCCATCTCGTCCTTACGCTGCTGTGCCTGCTCACAAAAATCAGCACGCTTTTGAAGTGCTGAATCAAAGTGCTGACGGGCGGAGTCCAGGCGCTGCCTGTCGGCAGCTGTCGGGTTCAAAACGGTATTTTCCTGCAGCGCGCGTTTTTTCTCAATCTCAAGCTGCTGCATCTCAAGTTCAGCACGCTTAATATCTTCATCCAAATCTTTTAAAAGCTTTGTCTTCAACTTTTTTGTGAGTTTCGCTTTGACAGTCACAGGCATATTGAGCACGATCGAATCCATAGATAGCACCTCTTTCTCCAACATTTCAATGATCTATATATAGAAAAGCGGCATTGACAAAGCAATGCCGCTCACAAGGAATCCCAGGAAATAAAAGTCAAGCAGACGCTAATCAAAGGAATCTGTCAGCAATTCTTCAATCCTATGGTGCAGACTCTCTGCCTGGTATCCTATTCAGTTGATCTCAACGGAGACCTTCTGATTCTGCCGGGTTGCTGCCGCTTTTACGACCGTGCGCAAAGCTTTAGCAATACGCCCTTGCCGTCCGATGACTTTACCCATATCATCCTCTGCCACGTGGAGATTGAGAAAGAGTTCTCCTGCTTCCTCATGTTCGTCCACGGTAACATCGCTTGGATGATCGACTAAGGATTTGGCGATAACTTCAACAATTTCTTTCATGCTGCAGTCTTCTCCAATCACTTTGCATTCCTCGCCGCAGCAAACTTAGCCATGATGCCCTGCTTGCTGAGAAGATTTTTGACGGTATCCGTCGGCTGTGCGCCCTTGCTCATCCAATCGATGACCTTTTCCTCATCGACATTGACAAGTGCCGGCTGCTGAGAAGGATCGTAGTTGCCGAGAACTTCAATAAAGCGACCATCGCGCGGTGCACGAGAATCAGCAACAACAATACGGTAATATGGGTTTTTCTTAGCTCCCATACGATTCAGACGAATCTTTACTGCCATGTAAACTCACCACCTTTCGAGTGATATCTTATTTCATGAACGGCAACTTGGAAAGGCCTAGCCCCGCTAGTCCGGAAAGCCCAGAAAGTCCCTTCTTGCCACCTTTCATCGATTTCATCTTCTTCATCATTTTGCGCATCTCGCCGAACTGCTTCAAGAGTTTGTTTACATCTTGTACGCGTGTACCAGAGCCGCGAGCGATACGCTTTCTATGACTGCTCTTAATAATGGAAATATCCGCGCGCTCTTTCGGTGTCATCGAACGGATAATGGCCTCAATTCGGCGCATTTCCTTGCCATCGAGGTCAACATCTTTATCTGCAAGTTGTTTTTTTAAACCGCCAAGTCCTGGAATCATGCCAAGGATGGAATCAAGAGAGCCGAGCTTTTTAATCTGCTGCATCTGGTTTAAGAAGTCATCCAGCGTAAATTCATTTTTACGCAGCTTCTTTTCCATCTCCTCAGCTGTCTTCTGATCGAAGGCTGTCTGCGCTTTTTCCACAAGAGAGAGCACATCGCCCATGCCGAGAATACGCGATGCCATGCGATCGGGGTGAAAGGCTTCAAGAGGCTCGATCTTCTCACCCATGCCGATAAACTTAATCGGTATCCCCGTCACTGCCTTGATAGAAAGTGCCGCGCCGCCGCGTGCATCGCCGTCCAGCTTCGTCATAATAACGCCGTCAAAACCGAGTGCTTCATGGAAGGTTTTTGCGACGTTCACGGATTCCTGTCCCGTCATGGCATCGACAACGAGGAGAATCTCATGTGGATGTACTTTCTCCTTGATATCTCTAAGCTCCTGCATGAGCTTTTCATCAATCTGCAGGCGGCCGGCAGTATCGATGATAACGACATCACAGGCATGCGACGCAGAATAAGCGATGGACGCTTCTGCAATCTTTACAGCGTCCCTTGAGCCTTCGATGGTAAAGACCGGAAGCTGAATCTGTTTGCCGAGAACCTGCAGCTGGTTGATAGCCGCAGGACGATAAACGTCAGCAGCGACGAGCAGTGGATGCTTTCCTTGCTTTTTCAGCGCAAGTCCGAGCTTTCCGACCGATGTCGTCTTGCCAGCGCCCTGCAGACCTGCCATGAGAATGACGGTCGGTGGATTTGGGCTGATATTTAAGCGGCTCTGCGTGCCGCCCATGAGCTTCGTGAGCTCTTCATCGACGATTTTTACAACAACTTGCGCTGGTGTCAATGTCTCAAGAACCTCTTGCCCAATGGCACGTTCTTTAACCGTCTTGATGAACTCTTTAACTACTTTGAAGTTGACATCAGCCTCTAGAAGTGCCATGCGGACTTCCCGCATGGCCTCGTTGACGTCAGCCTCTGTCAGTTTTCCATGCCCGCGCAGCTTCTTAAACGTTGCTTGAAGCCTGTCTGACAAACTCTGAAATATCAAACTCCTGCCTCCTGCCCTTCCATTAGAGGAGCCATACGCTTCAGTATCGTATCGATTGCGTCGCCGTTTTCCACCGTGCGAAGCTTTTCAATGCGGCTTGCAATTTCGCCAAGCGCTGTGCGCTCCTCTTGGTAACGCGAGAGAAGTCCGAGCTTCTTCTCGTAGTCTTTCATTGAAAGCTCTGCCCGTCGGATATTGTCGTATACGGCTTGGCGAGAAATACCAAGCGCATCACCGACTTCCGCAAGAGAAAAATCTTCGAAGAGATGCAGGCGCAGGCTTTCCTTCTGCTTATCCGTCAGGAGTGCTCCATAAAAATCAAATAGCAGCGATAAATATACGAGTTGCTCCATTACCTGTTTCCTACAACCTATCGAACAGAATTACAAAAAGCATTATAGCGAATAGATCTACACCTGTCAAGTATTTTCACTTGTCAGGTATAAGAATATCACACAAAAAGATATGATATTCTTATACTTCCCCGTAGCGATCGGGCCAGCATCGTTTGAGATAGGCACGAATGGATTTTTCCTCACCATTCTCTGTCGGTGCATAGTAACGCGTGCCCTTGAGTTTTTCCGGCAGATATTGCTGCTTGATAAAATGGTTGGGAAAATCATGTGCATATTGATACTTTACACCGTGTCCTAATTTTGTCGCCCCCTTATAATGCGCATCACGCAAGTGAAGCGGGACACTGCCGCAATTTCTTGAGCGGACATCCGCAAGTGCTGCATCTATACCAAGATAGGCAGCGTTGGACTTTGGAGCCCCTGCAATATATGTGACTGCTTCTGCAAGCGGAATTCTCGCCTCTGGCATACCGAGAAATTGTACAGCATGCGCAGCTGCCATTGCGATGACAAGTGCTCTAGGGTCAGCATTGCCAACATCTTCTGCAGCACAGATGACGATGCGCCGCGCGATGAAATTCAGATCTTCACCGGATGCCAGCATTCGTGCGAGATAGTGAAGTGCAGCATCCGGATCACTCCCGCGCATACTCTTAATAAAGGCAGAGACCGTATCGTAATGGTTGTCTCCTTTCTTGTCATAGCGCTGCACACGTTCGCCCACAATATCTTCCATCAGATCAAGCGTAAGCACGCGCTCTTCTTTTGGTGCATCCTGCGGCAGCATGGCTGCCATGCCTTCCATCAAATTCAAAGCAATGCGTGCATCTCCGCCTGCCATCTGTGCAATCCCCAGGAGCACATCATCGGATGTCTCCAGTTCTTCTTTCCCAAGACCACGTTCCTTGTCCGCCAGCGCCATCTTTAAAACACGTACGATTTCACCATCCGATAGCATCTTCAACTGGATAATGCGCACGCGGGAAAGAAGTGCATGATTTACTTCAAAAAAAGGATTTTCCGTCGTCGCACCAATCAGTACTAATCTGCCATCTTCGACATAAGGAAGAAGTGCATCCTGCTGTCCTTTGTTAAAACGATGAATCTCGTCTATGAAGATAATCGTGCGTTTCTGATAGTAACGCCGCGCTTCACACGCTTCCTTCACCATAGTTCGAATATCTGCAATTCCCGATGCGACAGCATTCAGCTTTTGAAAACGGCTGTTAGTAAGACCGGCAATCATCTGAGCAAGTGTTGTTTTTCCAGTCCCCGGCGGTCCATAGAGAATCATCGATGGAATACGATCCTCTTCTATCATCCGCCGCAAGAAGCACCCCTTGCCGAGGACGCTTTGCTGTCCGACAAATTCATCGAAATTTCTGGGACGCATTCTTTCGGCAAGCGGTTCAAAGCGGCTGTTTTCCGCTTCGGCCGCTGCAGCAAAGAGGTCGATATTTTCCATGGAAATCACACCTTTCCTGTCGAACCGAAACCACCCATGCGCTTTATCGCATTTGCATCATCATCATCGGTCAATAAATACTTTTGGAAAATCCCCTGTGCTATGCGCATGTTCTTTTCAATCTGCACAGGTTTGTCGCCTCGATTAAGAAGCGCTAGAAAAATATGTCCCTCGTTCTTAGGATTATTATAATAGTCTGCATCAATCACACCAATACTGTTCGTCAATGTGAGATGGTCTTTTACAGCAAGACTCGATCGAATATAGATGAATAATGCCTCATCTCGTTTCATGTACGCTTTGATGCCTGTCGGCACCATGGCATAGGCTTGAGGTGCAAGGAGCACATCTTCTGCGGCGCGAATATCGTAGCCTGCACTCGCTGCAGTATTGCGCTTCGGCAGCTCGACTGCCTTGTCTTGATATGTGGAAATGATTTCAAATCCTCGTTCTTTCAAGGGAGAACCTCCTAGGAAAAATCTAAAAAACTGCTGCACGGAACATTTGCTCTGCACAGCAGTTGCGGTCAACGAGATGTATTATTTCTCTTCAGCGGCTTCTTCTTTATTCATACCGAAGGAAACATGACGAGCCGGCGTCATAGTTGAAATGGCGTGTTTATAGACCATCTGTTGCTTTCCGGCAACATCCAAGACAACCGTGAAGTTATCAAATCCACGAACATTTCCCTTGATCTGGAATCCATTCATAAGATGAATTGTCACAGAGATATTTTCTTTACGCACTTGATTTAAGAAACTATCCTGTAAATTGATGTTTTTCGTGGACATTTACATTCTCCTCTCTTTTTCACCGATACATTCGATGTTTTTCTATTTTTCCGTCAATGAGAAAAATTGAATAATATCGCGGAAAATTTGTGCTTCTGCTTCCTCTGCTATGCGCGTATCGAGGTCATACCAATGAATATATGGCATCTTTCGATACCATGTGAACTGACGCTTGGCAAAATGGCGTGTATTTTTTTTCACCGTTTCAATCGCTTCTTCAAGCGTTAGATCCCCTGTAAGTGCCGCGGCAATTTCTTTATAGCCGATTCCTTTCATGGCGGGCGCATCCACAGGAATTCCACTGGTAAGAAGCCCTTTTACTTCGTTGACGAGCCCCTCTGCTATCATCTGGTCAACGCGCGTATGAATTCTTTCGTAAAGCACAGCGCGATCACGGCGCAGCCCGACGACAAAAGCCCTGCAAACAAGCTCTGCATCGGTATTTCGTGCCGTTGAAACATCTTCATTACCAAATGTCGCAACTTCAAGTGCGCGAACCACACGCGAAAAATTCTTTTCATCAACATGGGCTGCAGCTTTTGGCGACTCTTTCTTTAAGCGTTCAAAAATATACTTCCTGCCGTGAATTTCTGCGAGTGCCTTTATCTTCTCACGAAAAGCAGGATGCTCTCCTGTCTCACAAAAGACATAGTCTTCAAGAAGTGCTTTGATATAAAGCCCTGTACCGCCTGCGACGATAGGAATCACATGTTTTTCATTCAGATCTCGAATGCATTTTCCTGCCTGCGTCTGAAAATTCGTCACGTTGTATGATACGGTCGGCGGAAGAATATCTATAAGATGATGTTTCACGCTTCGCTGCTCGTCTTTTGTCGGCTTTGCCGTGCCAATATCAAAGCCGCGGTAAACGAGCATAGAATCACCGGAAATAATCTCGCTCTTAAGACGCTTGGCCAATGACAAGGATAAGGCTGTCTTTCCAACAGCAGTCGGACCCAAAATAACGATTAACTTGTCGCTCTTAAAAGGTATGCTCATGCCAGTGGAACCGTTTCTCCTGGATTGACAATCGTGACGACGACAGGCGATGTCGCTTCTGTAATCTCTTTATAATGACGCACATCCTGATTTATGACCGGCCATGTGTTATAATGAATAGGAATGACGTTCCTGGCATTTAGGAGCTGTGCGGCAAGAGCAGCATCCTCAAGCCCCATCGTATAATTGTCACCGATTGGCAAGATGGCATAATCGAGAGAATCCTTCTGACCAATGAGGCGCATATCGCTGAAAAGTGCCGTATCCCCGGCAAAGTAGACGACCTGACCACCTATGTAGACGACATAGCCGCAGGCAACGCCGCCCGCTACGCCCGAACTGTGCTGTGCCAGCGTCATGCGAACCTTGCCGAACGGTAAGGTGAGTGAGCCGCCTAAATTCATGGGATGCTGCTTGAGCCCCGGTACACGCTCCTCGCAAAGGCTTAACACTTCTGGAATGGCGACGAGCTCTGCTCCTGTGCGGTCGGCAATTTCCGGTGCATCACCAAAATGGTCGCTGTGCGCATGTGTGATGAGGATGAAATCACAGTCAATATCCTCAGGTTTTGCCGTCGCTGCTGGATTTCCCGTGAGAAATGGATCAAAAAGAACCTTGTATGTCCCGTCATCTAGCAGAACGCAGGAATGTCCGTAATACTTAAAATTTACCATAAAGAAAAACCTCCTATAAGTTTTACGCAGGCTCTCTCCTGCGGTCATTCAGTCTATTCTATCATTTTAGTATAACATGAAAAGATGAAGAATTTGTATACAAATATGATAATACTGCCGAATATTTCCATCACATATCAAAAGCAAAGCACAAAAGAAAAAGAATGTCTCATCGTGACCGGCGGGCGTCCGCCGACAGTTGCATGGCTGAAAAAGGCTGCGCAGGGAAAGACCGTATGGGCAGCAGATCACGGCATCGATGTCTGTCGGCAGGCAAATCTTCTTCCAGAACGCCTCATCGGTGACTTTGACAGTTTGGAGAAATTCTCTCTGCTCTGGGCAAAGGAAAATAATGTCTCGATTGAACAATTTCCCGTTGAAAAGGATTTCACCGATACGCAGCTCGCTCTTGAAAAGGCAGCAGAAGAAGGATTCACGCGCATATATCTCACAGGCGCCTTTGGCAATCGCTTCGACCATAGTTTTAGCACGATACTGAGTGCTGCTGCCCTTTTCACCTCGGTTATTCTTGCCGATGAGAAAGAAATGATCATCTTCTTAAAGGATGAAGATATGCTTACCGCGTGCTTTTCAAAAATACCGAAAGCGATTTCTCTCCTTCCGCTTTTCGGGGATGCCAAGGGCGTTACCATCACAGGTGTCCGCTGGGAGCTCAAAGATGCCCTCCTAAAGGAGCGCGAACAAATCGCCATCAGTAATCGGCTGACCGATGGAAAAAATACACTGCATGCGAGCCTTGCACGCGGCACACTCGCACTTTATGCCTGTATGCTCGAATAAAATCTCTGCCTGCGGGCTTCAAAGAGAATCACAGCAGCGGATGCCGCAACGTTCAGAGATTCGGCGCCAATACCCTTGCGCCGTTCCATCGGAATGTATAAATGGTCTGCGACAGATAAGAGAGATGATCGGATACCATTTCCTTCATTGCCAAAAATCACAGCCGATGGCATCGTGAGATCTGCTGTATAGAGTGCCTGCGCTTCTTTATCGAGCGCTGCCCCAAAAAGATGTATCCTTTGCTCACCGAAAAAGCTGAGAAGTTCATCCTCGTCAATACCGGTGTATATTGGCAGATGAAACAGAGATCCCATGGCACTTCGCACGGCTTTTTCGCTGAAAGGATCTGCACATCCTTTTGTAAGAAAGACAGCATCTGCACCGGCAGCATCTGCCGTCCGAAAAATCGCACCGATATTTCCAGGCTCTTGCAGTGCATCGAGAACAACATAGAGGGGCTTTGCCTCTTCTTTTTTTCGCATAGGCTCCAAGAGACTTTGATTTCTCTTCTTTACAACGATAAGAATGCCCTGCGGAGCATCTGTGGTGCCAATCGCTTTGAAGAGCGCATCGCTAACTTCGTAAAAACAAATGCTGTCTGCCGCGTTCTTTATCAGGCGCCTGATACGCGGCTTTTTCTTTGCACTTTCTGTGACAATACCAAAATCCACCTGCCATTTTGCTTCGATAACGCTTTCTGCAAGCCGTACCCCCTCTGCGAGGAAGGATCCTTCTTTTTCTCGAAATTTCTTCAAATGCAAGCTTTTCACAAGCTTTATTTTTTTATTTTCAAAGCTTTCGATTTGCTTGAAATCCATTTCCTCACTCCTTTTTGGCAAAAAGAAAACCCGGCAAAGGAGACGCGCTCCCCTGTCGGGCAAAGACCAGCTTACTGGTTTTCCTTTGCAACGGCAACAAGACCGGCAAATGCTTTCGGATCTGCAATTGCAAGATCGGCGAGCATATTGCGGTTGACTTCGACGCCAGCTCTCGTAAGACCTGCAATCAAGCGGCTGTACGAGATGCCGTTCGCACGGGCAGCAGCGTTGATACGTGCAATCCATAGACGGCGGAAAACGCCCTTCTTAGCACGACGGTCACGACGCGCATAGTAGAGCGCTTTCATGACGGTTTCATTGGCTTTCTTAAACTGCTTGCTCTTCGAGCCCTTATAGCCCTTCGCAAGCTTTAGGATCTTTTTATGACGTCTATGTGCAGTCACGCCGGCTTTAACTCTTGGCATGTTTGAATCCTCCTATTGATAACTTTATCTCAGCCATTCGGAAGCATGTGTTTGATACGCGAGAAATCCGCTCCGGCAACAAGCGTAGCTTTACGAAGATTACGCTTGCGTTTTGGAGATTTCTTCTCAAGGATATGGCTCTTGAAAGCCTTGTTGCGCTTGAACGCACCACTACCGGTCTTGGCAAAACGCTTTGCAGCAGCTCTACGAGTTTTAATTTTAGGCATTGTTTCCTCCCTTTGTTCCCGTGTTTCCTTGCTTCTTTGCTTTTGATGCTTTCTGCACCTTCGGTGCAACAATCATCGTCATGTTCTTGCCCTCGAGTTTTGCATTGCGCTCAATAGCGACCGTGTCACCAAGGCGCTCCGCGACGCGGGCAAGAACTTCCTTACCGAGTTCCGGATGCGAGAGTTCACGGCCACGAAACATGATCGTAACCTTGACCTTGCTGCCTTCCTCGACAAAGCGAATGGCATTTTTCAGCTTGACGTCAAAATCGTGTTGTTCGATATGCGGACGAAGCTTGACCTCTTTGAGACTAATGGTCTTTTGATGCTTCTTCGCTTCCTTCTCACGTTTCTGCTGTTCATAGCGATACTTTCCAAAGTCCATGATGCGGCAGACTGGCGGTCTCGCCTTCGGTGCGACTTCGACAAGATCAAGATGATGCTCCTCCGCCATGCGAAGCGCATCACGTGTCGGCATAATGCCAAGCTGCTCACCGTCAGCACTCGTCACACGAACTTCACGAATACGGATCTGCTCGTTGATACGTAAGGATTCTCTGCTAATAGTTAGAACACCTCCTACTTATTACATAAAAGAAAAAGAGTGGCAAACGCCACCCTGAATCAGACATAGGTCATAGTAACCTACGAAATTTCTATACGTAACCCAACTGACCCTTGCCAGCAGGTGAGAAGCGGTGGCTTCTTCTTTAGAGTAAGTATACTCGTATCTGTACAAGACTTACCAAAATCTCTTACAGAATTCAAACAGTTTTGAAGTATAGCACCATTGGCTTTCTCTGTCAAGATTTAATGCGTCAGACGATCCGCCGAACGCTGTGCCTCATAAAGAATGCGCTCTTCATCAAGTGTCTTGAGCTCTTTCTTTTCCATGAGCACCTTGCCGTCCACAAGGACGGTATCGACAGAAGAGGCATTTGCCGAGTACACAAGAAGCGAGACGAGATTATTTTTCGGACACCATGCACTTCCCTCTGTGCAAAAAAGTGTAATATCCGCGCTGTTTCCCTCAGAAAGAACCCCGAGGTTTTTAATAGAAAGCGCCTTGGCACCGTACTCTGTCGCCATTTTAAGTGCTTCAAGTGCAGGTACTGACAAAGGATCGAACGTATCGACTTTGTGCAGAAGTGCCGCAAGGTTCGTTTCCTCCAGCATATCGAGATTGTTGTTCGACGAAGCACCATCTGTACCAAGTGCAACGCAGATGCCTTCCTTAAAGAGTTTCGGCACCGGCGCAATGCCGCTCGCCAGCTTCATATTGCTGCCCGGGTTATGCACGGCACGGATGTCATGTTTCTTCATAACGGCAATGTCGCTTTCATCGAGATGCACACAATGCGCTGCGACCGCAGCACCGCCATCAAAAAGCCCCGTCTCAGCAACCCAAGTGAAAGGTCTTTTCCCATATGCTTTGACAGAATCTTTGATTTCTGTCTTTGTCTCATGCATGTGAATGTGAATCTTTGCATCAAGCGCCTGTGCTTCCTTTGCCACCTTCTTCATATAGTCCGGTGGACATGTGTAAGGCGCATGTGGGGAGAACATAACAGTGATGCGGCCATCCGCTGCTCCGTTAAAATCCTTGTAGAGCGTTACGTTTTCCGCAAGTTTCTGATCTGCATCCGGTGCAATGCCGATAAGACCGCGCGAAAGTACAGCACGAAGCCCGCTGTCAGCAACGACTGAAGCGACTTCATCCATGCAAGGTCCGTACATGTCGGCAAATGTCGTCGTACCGGATTGAATCATTTCGAGTGCCGCAAGCATTGCGCCCCAATAGATATCCGCGCGTTTCATCTTCGCTTCCGCCGGCCAGATCATCCCGTTCAGCCAATCCATGAGCTCCATATCATCCGCATAGCTCCGCAAAAGCGTCATAGATGCATGCGTATGCGCATTGACGAAGCCCGGAACCGCAAAGCGATTCGTGCCATCGATGATTTTGGCAGGACGGAAGTTTTCAGGAACCTCACCGATATGGGAGATCTTACTGCCATCAATGCAGATATTGGTTTCGGGCGTCGTGCCATCCGCAAGAAGCGCATGGATATTTTTAATCAGTATTCTCAAGGATACTTCCTCCTCACGCCATGTTGAGATAAGCGCGCTGCTCCGGCGTGAGTGTATCAATGTCAATGCCCATGGACTTCAGCTTGATTTCAGCCAGCCTCGTGTTGATTTCCTCGGGCATGAGATGGACGGCCTTCGACATCTCCTTGCCATGATTCAGGAGATGAAGCGCAGAGAAGAACTGAACGCCGAACGAAAGATCCATGATTTCTGCCGGATGACCATCGCCTGCCGCTAGGTTGACAAGACGACCTTCTGCGAGAAGATAGAGCTTGCGCCCATCCTTCTGCTTGAATTCTTCGATGTTCTTGCGAACCGTCTTGCGTGAAACCGAAATGGATTCGAGTGCAGGGATATTGATTTCAACATCAAAATGACCGGAATTTGCCATCATCGCGCCATCCTTCATCACTTCGAAGTGACGCTTGACAATGACATCCTTATCCCCCGTCAGCGTAAGGAAGATGTCGCCGATCTTTGCTGCTTCATCCATCGGCATGACGCGGAACCCGTCGAAGACCGCTTCAACCGCCTTGATCGGATCGACTTCCGTGATGATGACGTTTGCGCCAAGACCACGTGCACGCATCGCGCCGCCTTTGCCGCACCAGCCATAACCTGCAATGACGACATTCTTGCCTGCAATGACAAGATTCGTCGTGCGCATGATACCGTCCCATGTGGACTGACCTGTGCCGTAGCGATTGTCAAAGAGGAACTTCGCATAAGCATCATTTGCCGCAATCATTGGAAATTCCAACTTGCCTTGGTCAGCAAGGGCACGAAGGCGATGCACGCCTGTCGTCGTCTCCTCTGAACCGCCAATAATGCCGGCAAGAAGCTCACGGCGCTTCGTATGAAGGAGATGCACGAGATCGCCGCCATCGTCGATGATGATATCTGGATGAATGTCCAGTGCCTTATCAATATAGGTACTATATTCCTCATCCGTGCAGGCATGTGTTGCAAAGACATGCAGGCCATCTTCGACGAGAGCCGCCGCAACATCATCCTGCGTTGAAAGCGGATTGCTGCCCGTGATGGCAACTTCTGCGCCCGCATGTTGGAAGATTTCCGCCATATACGCCGTCTTTGCTTCAAGATGAAGCGTGATGACCATTTTTTTGCCCGCAAACGGCTTCGATACGGAAAATTCCTTGTCAATCGCTGCCATGACCGGCATGAAATTTTTCACCCAGTTGATCTTATCGTGGCCGGATGGTGCCAATTTAATGTCGCGAATCATAGAATCCATGGTATTACCTCCAAAAATCAGTTATGTTTTATCCTAACATAAAGCATAGACAAATGTCACGAATTATCTTCATGCAGACGCTGTTCCATACGAAGATAATCCGTCATGTCCGTCATGAGCGGCGTCACAGCGATCATACCGTGCTCCACCGCATAGATATCCGTTGGCTCGCTCTTATCCGTATCAAAGATCTCACCGCGTACAATGTAGAAGATGCGATCGTCCTCCCGCTTGGTACGACAAAAAGCATTTTTATAATCGCGCTTCCCCTGCCGCCCCATGACAAAGAGCGGTCTATTGCCTACGAGTTCGCGCGGGAAATTGACATTGTAAAAAATCGGCTCTTTTCGATTTTCCATCACTGTTTCGAGATATTCACAAAAGAGCGAAGCCATTTGCGTATAAGAAAGTGTACTGTCGATATCGGCAGAGACAGCAAACGAGGAGATATCATGAAGATACCCCTCCATCGCAGCACCTACCGTACCCGAATACAGGATATCTGTCGCAAGGTTTGCTCCGTGATTGATACCTGAAAGCACGACGTCCGGCATCACATCCGCGAGTGCCTCCAGATAAAGTTTTACGGCATCGGTTGGCGTGCCATCCACCGCCCATGCCTCGATACCATACGTATCCATGAGCCGCTTTCCGCGAATCAATTCCATTTCAGCACCGACAGTCAGTGCATGCGACATACCACTCTGCTGGCGAAAAGGTGCAGAAACGATAACTTCATGATGGGAAGAAAGATATTCGACCAACGCCTCAAGACCTTCCGCCTCGATGCCGTCATCATTGGATATTAAAATGCGCATACCTTCACCTGCCTAGAAAACAAAAAGCTCCTTTGTCACCAAAGGAGCCATACGTCAAATGGTGACCCACCACGGAATCGAACCGTGAACCTACTGATTAAGAGTCAGTTGCTCTGCCAGTTGAGCTAGTGAGTCAAGTGGATCTTCCATAGAATCAACCGATTAATTCTGTGAACATCCGATAATTTTAACCATCGATGCACATCTCACACGAAACGCACATCCAACGGTAGCCATTATAGCAGGGGTAAAGGCATCTGTCAACAAAAATACACTAAATTGTGTCGCAAGGCTTCAAAGTTCTATCATATCCTTCATCTTCTCAAACTTTGCATCACCGATGCCCTTGACATTTTTGATATCTTCCGGCGCCTGAAAGGCCCCATTTGTTTCGCGGTATTCTACGATGCGCTTTGCCATGGCAGGACCGATGCCCGGCAGGCGATCGAGCTCCTGTTCATCTGCGGTGTTGATATTCACCTTTCCATCTTTACTCACCGCAGTTTTCCCATTTTTTGCCGTTCCGCTTTTTGCACTTTCCGCAGGCTTTCCCTCTGCCTTTTCGGGGACGCGAATCTGCTGCCCATCTTTTAGCTTCTGCGCCATATTGATCTTATCCCCGTCCGATGTTGGAAGAAGACCACCGCAGGCGTTTACGGCATCGGCTACGCGTGCGCCCTCTTTTACCGTGACAATGCCGGGCTTATTGACTGCCCCCGTTACATAGACGCTGATTTCATTTGGTGTTGCTGTTTCCGCCGTCGCTTCAGATAGCGGCTCAGCATCGTTCTGCGTCGTAAGGCCATAGATTGTCCCTGCCGCTGCCGCCAAGACAATAACCAAGAGTATGACCATGGATTTCTTATGCATCGGCATCTTGCTCACCTCGAAATATGCTCTTTTTTCAATGTGTTTTTATATCACCGTGCACACTCTGACTTGAATCGTAACTCTTTCATCAAGGTTCGGCATCCTGCGGCTCAACCACGGCTTCAAAGACAATAGAAGTCACACCATTTGCTCCACGCGACTTCAAGAACGTCCAGGTACGATTCGTATCTTCTCTTTGGATTCGCGATGCAAGAATGTCATCGCTCTTTAGATCCAGCCGGCCAAATGCACGATTGGCAGAGGAAAGACCGATTTCATCCATCTTCATGCCAAGTGCCGAGAGGATGTTGATGTAGATAGCTCGAATATTTTCCACAGCGGCATCATCCAGCTTCGTACGCGAAAGAATGACGATATTGGATAATTTACCGGCCTTGTTCGCGTTGATTAGAAGAGCCGCGTCAGTACCGATAGGCGCTATATAAGCATCGTAGTTCCCCATTTCCTTTTTCTGCGGCACGCCGTTGACTTTAAACTTTCCTGCGGCTTCGTTGTACGCCGAAAGGAAGCTGTCTACCGTTGCTTTGTCATCCAGCTGCACTTTAACAGACTTATCCTGGATCTCTGCGGAAACCGCTGCGTTCTCCGCTGCAAAGGATATACCTGTCTGAAATGACAGGCCAAAAGCAGCTGCCGCAAGCGCAGTAAGCCCCATTTTTAAAACGTTCATATGATTTTCCCTTTCTCATCTTTTCAATATCCAAAAAACTATGGGAAGGCACCTTATGTATTATACCAAATTCATACAGAAAATAAAAACTTTCTTCATACACTTCTGTAACGTATGTGATTTTACATGCCTTGGCAAAACGTATATAATGAATGAAATTTTGAATTTTCAGGGCGAATGCCTGCCGGCGCTTTTATAGAAGACGCAGCAAGCCTTTTGTGCCCTCTGGGAGGTTCCACCATGCAAAAGATTGCGATTTATGGTAAAGGCGGCATTGGAAAGTCCACGATGACGAGCAATCTCGCGGCAGCGTTGGCCGTTCTCGGAAAGCGCGTCATTCAGATTGGCTGCGATCCAAAGGCGGACTCCACCATCAACCTCCTGGGCGGCACACCGCTTATGTCTGTCATGGGTTATATGCGTGCGCACGACACAGAGCCGACGCGCCTTGACGAAATCTCCCGCACGGGTTTTGGCGGTATTCTCTGCATCGAGACAGGAGGTCCGACGCCAGGACTTGGCTGCGCAGGACGCGGCATCATTAAGACCTTCGACCTCCTGGAAGACCTTGCACTGTTCGAAACCTTCCGCCCCGACATCGTGCTCTACGACGTTCTTGGCGACGTCGTATGCGGCGGCTTTGCAGCACCTATCCGAGAGGGCTATGCTGAAGACGTCCTGATTGTGACCTCCGGCGAAAAAATGGCACTTTATGCGGCAAACAATATAGCAAGTGCTGTAGAAAACTTTGCCGATCGCGGTTATGCGAAAGTTCGCGGTGTTATTCTCAACCGGCGGAATATCCCTGGCGAGCGCGAAAAGGTTGAAACATTCGTAAAATCTCATGGAATCGGGATCATTGCAGACATTCCGCGAAGTGACGCCATAAACTACGCCGAAGAGCAGGGAATGACCGTCATAGAGCGCGACAAAACGCTCCCTGTCAGCAAAAAATTTCTGGAACTTGCAGGAAAACTCATCCAAGAAGAGGGACATGTGCATGACTGAACATACAGGCGCACCTTACTATATCACAGCCCATGAACTTGCCGTCCTCGGCGACGTTCCCCGCGAGATGCTGACGAGCGAGAATCTCATATACAACTCGCCGGCTGCACTCGACTTTAATTCGCCGGGGGCGGAGGGCTTTGGCGTAAAGCGCGCGGGGCTGGCGATTCCAGGCAGCATCATGCTCCTCATCTCTCCTGCCTGCTGCGGGCGCAATACCTCAGCTCTTCGCGGCACAGAGAATTTTGGCGAGCGCTTCGGTTACCTGCTCCTCGATGCAACGGACATCGTGACAGGAAAGCATTTATCAAAAATACCGGAGGCGGTCGCTGCCTTTGTCAAGAGCCGAGCGACTGCACCGACTGCCGTCATGCTCTGTATCACCTGCGTTGATGCCCTGCTTGGTACGGATATGGAACGCGTCTGCCAAAAAGCACAAGCACGTGTCAATCTACCCGTCCTTCCCTGCTATATGTATGCACTTACGCGCGAAAGCTCGCATCCGCCAATGACTGCCGTTCGAAAGACTGTCTATAGCCTGCTGACAAAAAAGAAGAAGCGCGGCACTGTCGTGAACCTTCTCGGCTTCTTTTCTCCTTTGGCGGAGGAAAGCGAGCTATTTTCGCTGCTTGAAAGCATCGGCATCCGCCGCGTACAGCAGCTTGGCGCATGCCAGACATATGCAGAATACGAGGAACTTGCCGCCGCAAATTTCAACCTCGTCTTAAATCCGGAAGCACGCGAAGCAGCGGAATTTTTTCGAAAGGAGTTGAAGATCCCCTATATTGAGCTCACAAGGCTTTATCAATTAGATAAAATAGATCGGCAGTACAAAAGTCTGGCAGCCGTGCTTTCCCATTCCTTTCCCATTCCGAAACAAAGAGACGAAGCAGAGGCGGCGGCCGAAGGATTTCTCCGGCATCATACGGAAGAACAGATTGCCGTCGGCAGCCGTATCAATGGCAATTCCTTCGAGCTTGCACTTGCGCTCACACGCTATGGCGTCCGTGTCAGCGAAATCTATGCGACACCACAGACAAGCGATTTTCCCTTTATCAAGAAACTCGGCGAACTTTCCCCCGATATAAAAATTTATACGAATATATCTCCGCGCATGTTCTATTATGAACCCGTGGAAAGTAATGTAACGCTCGCCATTGGACAAGATGCCTGTTATTATCACCCAACAGCACATCACGTACTTTGGCATGGAGAGACGCAGCCTTTCGGTTATCAGGGTGTGCGCGATCTCTTCCGCGCTATGAAGGAGGCAGTGAAGTGAAAGGATTACGCCTCTTTCTCCCTCCCTTTGCGCCGGATACGGCGGGTGCCGCCTCTCTTCTCTATCCTTTAGGCGGCATGGTCATTATCATCGATGCCGGCGGCTGTGCAGGAAATATCTGCGGTTTCGACGAGCCGCGCTGGGAAACTGCCGGTACAAAGAGCGCCGTCTTCAGTGCCGCACTTCGCGATATGGATGCCATCATGGGGCGCGACGACAAGCTCGTCGAGAAAGTCTCACGTGCAGCAAGGGAAATCCATGCGAATTTTATCGCCCTCGTCGGTACGCCTGTTCCCGCTGTCATCGGAACGGATTACCGCGCGCTCTGTCGTATGCTTGAAAAACGCGTTGGTATCCCTTCGATTGCCATCGATGCCGACGGCACACACGATTATGACAAAGGCATTGAAAAGGCATATCTCGCCTTACTGAAGAGCAAAGTTCATGCCTTTGCCGCATCTCCTAACAAGACGGCAAGTGATACAGCCGGTGTTCTCGGCGTAACTCCACTCGATTTCTCAAGCGAAGAAAAGGCTGAAATCAAATCCTTCCTTCAAACGCATGAATATAACCGCGTCACCTTTTATGAAGCATACGCGGATTTTACAGGCGATGTCCTCCCCTGTGTCAATTTCGTTGCCTCCCCATCCGGACTTTGCGCGGCAAAATTTATGCAGAAGCACTGGAATATCCCGTTTCATCTCTTACAGGATGCCTTGTTGGACAAAGAAACTTTATTAAAAACCGCACAGCTTGCCTCTGCGAAAAACATCCTTGTCCTTCATCACATGATGAAGGCAAGTGCTGTTCGCATTGCGCTTCGCCGCACGCACCCTGATGCCAACATCACAATTGGCTCGTGGTTTTTAGCAGATACAGCGCTTATGGAAGAGGGCGACTTGCTTTTAAAAGAGGAATCAGCTTTCATAGATGTGGTAAAGGAACGCGGATTTGATGCCATCTTAGGCGATGGCTTACTAAAGCGTGCGCTCCACGATTACGCGGGTACGTTCCTTCCTCTTCATCATTTTGCCGTTTCCGGCGCAGAGGAGTTTTCATAGCATGAAGACGATTTCATTAAAGATCTGCGGTATTGTCCAAGGCGTAGGTTTTCGCCCTTTTGTCGCAAACCTTGCACGTGCCCACGGCATCAGAGGAACCGTCGCCAACCGCGGCTCTTATGTTGAAATCTTTGCCGCCGGCACAGCAGAAGACCTTCGTATCTTTCAAGGGGAGCTTTTAGAAAAGGCACCAGAGCGTTCAAGCATCCTAAGCATTCATATGACAGAGGTGAAAGGCGCAAAGCACTTTACAGGATTCTCGATTATAGAGAGTGAACGAGATACCGGCGCTGTCTTTGTCTCGCCGGACATAGCCATCTGCGAAAACTGCCAAAAAGAGCTCTTTACCCCATCCAACCGCCGCTATCTCCATCCTTTTATCAACTGTACTGCCTGTGGCCCACGACTCACCATTCTCGACGCCATGCCGTATGACCGCGAGCGAACGAGCATGAAGAATTTTCCAATGTGCGGTAAATGTGCTGTAGAGTATCACGATCCTGGCGACCGCCGCTACGATGCACAACCCGTCTGCTGCAACGACTGCGGCCCAGAATACTTCATTCTAGACCGGTCAAACATTCGAAACGACAGAGCCATAGAGAAGGTACGACGGGTTCTCGCCGATGGCGGCATTGCGGCAATCAAGGGCATCGGCGGCTTTCATCTCGCTTGCGATGCTAGAAACAGTGCTGCCGTTATGAAACTTCGCAAGCGAAAACACCGCCCGCGAAAACCATTCGCCGTCATGCTACGAGATATGGATGAAGTTCGAAAAGAGCTGCTGACGACATCTGCCATGGAATCCGTTATGCAGGGATCTCAAAAACCAATTCTTCTTCTGAAGAAACGAATGTCCAGCAGCCTTTCTCCCGTCGTCGCTCCCGGCAACCCGAAGATTGGTGCGATGCTTCCCTACGCTCCGATTCAGATGCTTCTTTTCGACTATCCTGACGGCATAGATGCACCGAGCGCACTCATCATGACGAGCGGCAATCCAACAGGTGCACCGATTTGCCATACGGATGCAGAAACAGAACAGGCGCTGGCAAAAATTGCAGATATTATCTTGACAAACAACCGTCTGATTCGCCTTCGAGCAGACGACAGCGTCATGGACTTTTTTGAGAACAGACCCTATATGATTCGCCGCAGTCGCGGCTATGCTCCACTTCCCATCATATTGTCGGAAAACAAAGAGAAAAAGGGCGATATACTTGCCGTTGGCGGCGAGCTAAAGAACACCTTTACCATAGCGAAGGACAATCTTCTCTACCCATCGCCCTATATCGGCGATATGACAGACCTTCGCACGGCAGATGCGCTGAAAGATGCTGTGCGTGATATGAAAACCCTCCTTGAGGCATCGCCAAAGCTTGTTGTCACCGATATGCATCCGCGGTATAATACGAAGCGCGTGGCAGAATCCTTTGGTATCCCAGTCGTCTGTGTACAGCACCACTACGCCCATATACTCTCGTGCATGGCGGAAAACAAGCACCTTGCTCCTGTCATCGGCATAGCTTTCGACGGTACGGGATATGGCACTGACGGCACAATCTGGGGCGGCGAGATTCTGCGCGTAAGTCTCAAAGGTTTCACGCGTTTAGGAAGCATAGAACCCTTTCCACAGGCAGGCGGCGACAAGTCTTCCGTGGATGGCTGGCGCATTGCCCTCGGTATCCTCTACACGCTCTACGGTGAGGAAGGGGCACGGAAAATCGCAGATCAATTCAACCTCGCATCTGAGACAGAGAGAACGGCTGTCTTTTTCATGGTGAAAAATCATATCAACTGCGTTACTTCGACAAGCGCGGGACGCCTTTTCGATGCTGTAAGTGCACTGCTTGGCATACGAAAGTGTTCCAGCTTCGAGGGTGAAGCCGCCATGGACTTAGAATTTTCTGCCGAAGCCTTCGAATGTCGTCTCAAAGATGAAATGCCTTTGCCTTCAGGCGAAGACATCTTAGATTTAGCAATCGAAACCGCGAAGGACGGTCGCTTCCTTCTTCCCACCAATCACCTTTTGGAACGAGTGATCAAAGAAAGAAAAATTCCTGCCCAAGAAGGTGCCTATCGCTTTCATGCAAGACTGGCACAGTGCATCGCCCGCGGCGCAGAAATAGCGCACAGGAAAACAAAGCTGTCAACAGTCGCTCTCAGCGGCGGCGTCTTTCAAAACACCCTGCTGCTGCGCTTGACGAAGAATTTGCTGGAGCAAGCAAATTTCAACGTCCTGATTCATTCAGAAATCCCGCCAAACGATGGAGGAATTTCTCTTGGACAGGCGCTCGCAGCCATGTATCAAATGTAATATAGACCAGTGTATATATCAAAGGAGCGTTCATCATGTGTGTTGGTTTACCTGCCAAAATTGTCAATATCAAGGAAGGCATGGCAATCGTCGATGCTTCTGGTGCAAGGCGCGAGGTCTCGGCAGAGCTTCTTGATGAGCTCGAACCAGGAGACTTCGTCATGGTACATGCCGGCATTGCCATCGCAAAGATCGAGGATGCACAAGAGGGTGAGGACGCGATCTCATGATGACGGAAACTGCAAAAAAGATGCGCGACATCGTAACCGGCTACAAGGGCAGGAAACTTCGCATCATGGAAGTCTGCGGGACGCATACGCACGAAATCTTTCGTCTTGGCATCCGAAAGCTTCTGCCGAAAGATATCCAGTTGATTTCAGGACCTGGCTGCCCAGTCTGCGTCACACCGACAAGCTACATTGACGAAGCGATCTATCTCGCAGAACAAGGCATGACAGTCTGCACTTTCGGCGACCTCGTCCGCGTTCCCGGCACGACGAGCAGCCTGCGTGACACGCGCACGAAAGGCGCGAAAATTCAAGTTGTTTACACGCCGCTCGATGCAGTGACCTACGCAAAAGAACATTCCGAAGAAGAAGTCGTCTTCCTCTCCGTTGGTTTTGAAACGACAACGCCCGCTTCCATTCTATCCGTCAAGCATGCTATCGCTAAAAAGCTCACGAACTATGCGCTTCTCACGGCAAACAAGACAATGGACGAGGCTTATAAAGCCATGAAGGACAGCGCAGATGCCTATCTTTACCCCGGTCACGTCTGCGCGATTACAGGGACAGCACTTCCCAGTGCCCTCACGAAAAAAGGCGTATCCGGTGTTGTTGCGGGCTTTACAGCTGAAGAACTCTTAACCGCCATCGCAGCCATCGTTATAAAATCACAGGAAAAGGCCCCCTTTTTCAAAAATTGCTATACGCGCGTTGTCCGCGAAGTGGGCAATCCGCCTGCTCGAAAGCTCGTCCATGCCTTTATGGAGCCTTGTGATGCGGAGTGGCGCGGCATCGGTGTGCTCAAAAACAGCGGTATGCAGTTAAGAGAGGCATTCGCCGCTTTCGATGCGCGAAAAAAGTTCAGCATACCTGCAGTCGAAGGACGCCCAAATCCAGCCTGTCGATGCGGCGACATTCTGTGCGGTGATGCCGCGCCGCCCGATTGCCCGCTCTACAAGAAGATCTGTACCCCCGATCATCCTGTCGGCGCCTGCATGGTCTCGAGTGAGGGCGCTTGTTCTGCTTTTTACCGCTATGGAGGTGAATTCTGATGACTGAAACGATAACCCTAGCGCATGGAGCAGGCGGAAGACAAACGGCAGATCTCATTGCCAATATCTTTGCAAAGCACTTCAAAAATCCTGAGTTCACAGCAGATGATGCGGCGATTCTAGAACTAGCTCCCGGAAAAACCGCTTTTACGACGGACGGCTTCATCGTCTCTCCTTGGGAGTTTGCAGGCGGCAACATAGGTAAGCTCTCCATCTGCGGCACGGTAAACGATCTCTCCTGCATGGGTGCAAGGCCACGTTATCTCTCCTGTGCCTTTCAAATTGAAGAAGGCTTTCCGCTTGAAAATCTCGAGAAGATCGTTGCCGCTATGGAAAAGACAGCAAACGAAGCCGGCATACGTATTGTCGCAGGCGATACGAAAGTCGCAGGACACGGACAGGTCGACGGTGTCTTTATCACGACGACAGGTATTGGTGAAGTCCTGCCGGGCGCAGAGCCGAGCGGTCATCGTGCCTCTCCCGGCGACGTCGTCATCGTGACGGGGGATGTCGGACGCCACGGCTGCACGATTCTTCTCGCACGCGACGACTTTTCCATCGCTGCGGATGTGACAAGTGACTGCGCGCCGCTTTGGCACACAGTCCAAGGCCTTTTTGAGAGCGTAGAAAAGAAGGACGATTTGCACGTCATTCGCGACGCAACGCGCGGCGGTGTTGGCACAGTGCTCTATGAAATTGCGGCGGAAAGCAACGTCGGCATCCGCTTGGATGCCAGAACCATTCCTGTCCACCCAGCGGTAAAAGGTGTCTGCGGTATGCTGGGACTTGAACCCCTTTATCTCGCCTGCGAAGGTCGGCTCGTCATCTTCGCTCCCGCAGAGATGGAAAACTTTCTCATCGAGACACTCCATACACTTCCCTACGCCGAAAATGCTGCTGTCATCGGTCATGTAACAAAGGAATATGCGGGAAAAGTCGTTCTTGAAACGGAAATCGGCACGGAGACAATGCTCCCCGAACCCAGCGGCGAACTTCTGCCGCGCATTTGCTGACCACGTCTTTTCCAAAGCATCTTTCTGCATGGAAAAGACAATCTTTTTGAAAGAATACTATGTTACAGAAAATCAATGGAAGGCCTTCCCGCGCCTGTAAAAAGATGAAAGATGCGGCATATCCCATGCCATTTCCGCATGAACTCGAGTATTCCAGTCCCTGCCGCGGCACCTGGAACATCGTTCACACAGGCATGCTGCTCCCTGAGAGTCATCAGATTTACATCTGTGCCGCCGGCTGTCTGCGCGGCGTCATCCTGACAGCTGCTGAGATGGGGTGCATGGATCGCTTTTCCTCTATCGAGCTCAAGGACACGGATCTTTACAACACAGATAATGAAATGCTGATCATCGACGGCGTAACAAACATCTTACAGCGCCTGCCGAAAATGCCCCGCGCTGTTTATATCTTCACCGCCTGTGTTCATCACTTCATCGGCTGCAACCTCCGTTACGTCTATAAAACTTTGCGAAAACGCTTCCCTGCCATCGCTTTTATCGAATGTTTCATGGATCCCATTCGCCAGACGGAGAGCATCACACCCGAAGAGCGTGAGCGCCGCGAGACCGTGCGCCTCATTCAGACGCAAAACGTAAAAGAAGACGAAGTGAACATCATAGGCAATAACTTTCCGACGGCAAAGTCAAGCGACGTCATCCATCTGCTAGAGACGGCGGGCTATACGGTCAACGATGAGGCAAGCTGCCCTACCTTCGACGATTTTCTCGCCTACGGAAAAGCAAAGTTGAATCTCTATACCAATGTATTCAGTCTGCCGGCAGTAAAGCTCCTCGAAAAAAAGCACGCTCAGCCCTACATCAATTTATCGCAAACTTGGCGCTATGAAGAGATTGAACAGGTTCTGCATCATATTTCAGACACGCTTGGCATTGAAAGAAACAACTATCGAGCGGAAAGAGAATCAGCGGAAAATGCCCTTTTAAGAGCGAGAAAAGAAATTGGAATGATGCCGATTGGCATCGATCTTTCCTTTACCTTCCGTCCCTTCTCCCTCGCCCGCCTTTTGCTCACGCACGGCTTTAACGTACAGAAGATCTATGCCGATGCTGTTACAGCTGACGACGAAGCAGACTTTATCTGGGTGAAAGAAAACTACGGTGAAATCGAGCTATGGGCGACGAAGAATCCAGACCTTCGCGTGCTGAACCGCGGGATAGAAGGTGAAGATACCTTGCTTGCTCTAGGGCAGAAAGCTGCTTACTTCAATACGACACGCCACTTTGTAAATCTCGTTGAAGGCGGCGGTTTCTGGGGCTTTGATGCTATTTGCCGCCTTGCCAAAAATCTGAGAACCGCGATGCATGAGAAAAAAGATATTCGCTCACTCGTAAGCCGCAAGGGATGGGGAGGCCCTTCCATCCTATGAGCAATCACACGAATAAAAAGACGCCGCTTGCTGTACACGCGATGCAGCAGACGGCACGAATCATCGCTACACATTCCGCAGATACCTTCGGTGTCTGCTCTGCACTCTTCGAGCTTGGCGGCATGGTCGTTATCCACGATCCTTCCGGCTGTAATTCGACCTATACGACACACGATGAACCGCGCTGGTATGACAGAGACAGTCTCATCTATGTCACGGCAATGACCGAGCGCGATGCTGTCCTAGGAGACGACAACCGCACCATCCGTGACATTGTCACTGCCGCCAAGCAGCAAGAACCGCGCTTTATCTGTCTCATCCCATCGCAGATTGCGCATCTCATCGGCACAGACTGCAGAGCGCTCGCCCGTATCATCGAAAAAAAGACTGGAATCTTGACCTTCACGCTTCCGACAAACAGCATGCATGACTACGAGCGCGGTATTTTTTTTGCCATGGAAAAGCTCGCAAAGCTTGTCTGCGAAAAAGCCGAAAGGCACCCCTCTGCTACAGAGAAAGAGGCGAAGGATGCAGAACCAGAGGAAAAAAGCAAAGTCAACATCCTCGGTGCAACGCCGCTCGACTTTGCCATAAACGGTAGCATTGCTTCTATCGAAGACTGGCTGACAGTTCATGGTTTCACTGTTCAAAGTACATGGACGATGGGAAATGACCTTGACCGCATCTTCTCTGCATATAAAGCAGACTGCAATCTCGTCATCAGCTGCGGCGGCTTAGGTGCTGCAAAAGTCTTCGAAGAAAGATATCATATCCCTTATGTTATCGGTCTGCCCATTGCAAGCGAAAGAAAAAGTCTACTCTCTGCCCTGCAAGGTCGTTCGCAGGAAAACCTGCCGAACCAGCCGACAGAAACCTCGAGACATACGGCATCAAAGGACAGGGGCGGCCGTTACATCATCGGTGAGACCGTGCAGGCACAGGTACTTGCACGCGCACTGACTGCGGCAACGGGGAAGCTGTTCACTGCCATCGTTCCGGTCTCCACCGCATCCGAACTGCTTGACAGAGATACCCTGCTTCTGACCGATGAATGTGATCTCATCCCTATCTTTGAAAAAGCATCGCTTATCCTGGCTGACCCGATGTACCGCCCTATCATTCCTACTGCCGTTTCCTTTCTGCCTCTGCCGCTCGTCGGTTTTTCGGGCCGTACCTATCTGAAACAGATTCCAAACCTCATAAACAAGACGGCATTTAACCATCTTCTCGCTAAAGTAAAGGAAATCCTATGCTCTTAACCTTTGCACATACTTTTTTCTACGCCTTTGGGCAGACATTCGGCGTCATGATCTTCAAGCTGGCACTAAAACGCCTGGGAAAGCTTGAGAACCTCAACCCTGTAAAGACCTTTTTCTTCCTGCTGCTCTTCAACATCGCTGGTACGATGACCTTCGGTGAAACATCATGGCAAGCGCGGACGACGCCACTTCTCGGCGGCATCTTTGCCCTCGGTGTCCTCTTCTTCCTCTCTGCACATCTTTACCTTGCCTATCGCAAGGCGAAAGACGCAGGAAAAAAATAAGCGCTGCTTTCTCTTCAAGCAGCTGTGATGAAAACACTATAGTATTTTCATCACCAACCTCGCAAAAGCTGCTCCATCTTTTCTTTCTTATCCAGTACTTTTGCGCACTTCTCCCAGTCCCCAGTTTTAGGTGGAACATTCTCGTATTTGATCGTAAACGGATTTTTATTTGGTATAGCGTTTATGCGTTCCTCAGCTCGTGTGATGTCATTATTTGCTACATCTATCCACACATCTTCCAAGGTATCCGGTATCTGTCCAAACATATCATAAATATCATTCAGCCGCTGAGAAAGAACCTTGTGCACCTTATCTTCCACCGAATCTTTATAGCGAAGATTATAGATGTATACCACATCACTGACCTGGCCGATTCTTTGAATACGACCCTTTCTTTGTTCCAATCTCGTCGGATTCCATGGTAGGTCAAGATTGATCAGCGTGGATAAGGTCTGCAAATTTAATCCCTCGCTAGCGGCATCCGTACCCACTAGGATTTTCATCTTATGCTCTTTGACTTTTGCTTTAATATCGTCCTTTAACAGTTTATGAAATACGCCATCTATATAACAGCCCGACTGATCTCCGCCGGCATAAAGCCCAATCACAGTTTCTGGTATATCGATTGAAAGTGTTTCTGCCAGATGTTTTGCGCTGTCGAAATATTGGGAAAAGATAATGCAGCCACGCTCTTTCCACGGTATCTCATCATCACGGACACCTTTTGTCAATATCTCCATCACCCGCTGATACTTTGGATCTTTATTCTTGTTTTTAGCAAGTATTTTGACGAGTCTGCGCAAAAGTTCGGTTTCATCCTTTGTTAAATTTTTCACTTCACCATATGCGCCTGCTTCATCTGGATCATTCTCTTCGAAAAAGGTATCGAATTCATCCGCTAAAATCTGTCTGCCTTCTTCCGTCCACGCTAACATTCTCTTGGCAGTTTTTTCTCCGGCAAGCATGGTACTTCCGATACGCTTCAATAGCAGCGTGGACATAAAGCCACCCGCTTTTACACGCGCGGAAAGCAGAGCGCAGAACTCCTGTGCTCTTTCGTAGGCTTGGTGCATATTGCCTTCCAGCGGGAGAGCGTCCAAAGTCTTTTCACCATAGAGAAGAACTGTAATCTTTTTCAAATACGGCGCACCGGTCTTCTTGTTGATGGTAGACTCCAAATACTTTCTTGTCCTTCGGATGATATGACGAATATAGGGATTATAGTTTTGGACAAATTCATCGGTCATATACAGTTCTCGTATCTTATCCTGTATAGAGTAACGAGCTTCTCCATATACTTCGGGCGGAAGAACATAGACATCATCATTAATATTCAAGGCATTCCTCAGACGCGTGATTCTGTTGGAAGAGCCGCGCGCCGGAAGAGGATTTCTCAGGATATCCCACATGGCAATTTCACTTTTCGGCGGAGATATTTTGCCACAAACCATGTCCAGCATATGCTGCGGATGCCGATGCCATTCGCTGTATGGGTCCCCCATGACCTTGGGCGTAGAAATTCCCAAGGCATTGACAAGATCGAACACCTCGATGGTATTTATCTGCACCGGTGTAGCAGTCGCTAACAACAGGCTTTTGGTTTTGCTGCTGATTTCATTGATGAACTGCAGCAAAAAGTTCGGAACGGCTCTATGCTTATCCGCATCCTTATCTATATTGCGCCTCCGTGCCCGATGCGCTTCATCCAGTACGACGCAGGCATAATGCTTCTGTAATAGGTACTTGGCACCTTTTGTTCTACGCGCCACAAGCCCTTGTGATATAATGCCAATTCTGCGGGGGCACTGCAAGATAGAGCGCTGTCCATTTCCCAGATAAAAATAGCCTTTCTCATCCTGCCAGCCATGTCCTGTCCACACGGCACTCGGCATATCCAGCAGAGATGCCATTTCATCCTGCCACTGAAACACCAGTGTCTTAGGGACAATGATCAAGATCGGAGCATCGTCTAACAGCGCTATTAATTTCACTGCCATGGCAAGCTGGATGGTCTTCCCCAGCCCTACCTGATCAGCCAGCAGGAATCGGGCGCCGCCATTCGTCTGATGTTCTCGAAAGACTTGTTCTACAAAGTACTTTTGATGTTCCCACAAGCCAAACTCTTTCCGAAATACCGGCTCTTCTGCAGCGGCAATCGGTATTTCGGCATGCTCGCGCCATTCCTTCAACGGTACGACATATCTCTCTGCTATGCGCCCGATATCCTCGACGACAAAATTGCAGAGGTCAACCGCATACGGATTATGCCAGAAAAAGTCAAATTCCTCCTGCACCCATGTCACGGCTTCGGCAGAATCGTCTTCCCAAATCATCTCATAGTTCAGACGAAAGGCGCGTTTTGTTTCGTTAATACTGCCCAAAAAACTTGTTTTTCTGCCGTCATTATATGTGATGACACCTGCCTTTCCGTGCATCAGCCCATATACACTATCGGGAATGACGCGAACCTGCAGCTTGCCGCTGGATAGCAGGCGGTGCAGCCGTGCGAGCCGACCGATACTCTCTTCTGAAGTATATTTTTCCTCTGGCGCATAGGCGCACCATTCCTGCCGCATCTTTTGGGCATGACAGGCGATGTCCACATCTTCTTTCGATAAATTCGAGCTGCAGACGACTCGAACTGTCCCACAGACAGCTTCGATGGTCTCTCCAGCAATTTCTAAAATAGAAGAGCAGAAATAACCGGCAATCCTGTCATAGTTCTTCGCATCGCGCAGCTTTTTATTCAAAAACGCCTCGTCCAATCGTTCGTTTCGAGAAGAGTATCGTTTCATCGTAGGTTCTTTCTTATACGCCGTCGTGTGTTACCGCAGCCAGCAGTAATTTTGCCATCTCTGCGCTTTCCGTCCAATGCGGACGCATATTATCGATATCTTTGCTGTCCACGAGAAATGTCAGGATTTTTCCAATTCGTTCCTTCTCCTCCCAGTAATTCTCCGACCCTCTCTTATCTTTGATAAACTTCAAAGCTTCCTGTGGATTCATCTCCTTCTGGATACCGACGTAAATGCCATGAAAGACCGTTCGCATTACAGATTTTTCAAAATCCGGCACATCGCCGAAACTGCGCCCTGCCATTTCCATCGGCGTTTTCAGCCTTGCATTGTTTGCACGATGGCTTGCCATCAGATGATTATAGCCTTCGATGAAAAAACCTCGTGCAAACTCCTGATAGGTGCTGATTTGATAATTTCCGTGTTTCTCACTCTCAAGCCCTTTGATATAGAATTTTTCAGCATTGCTCAGGTCTCTCCAAAAGCTGGCAAACGCGGGCGGAACCACGCAGTCAAAGGCGATGTCCTTTGCGTCTTCAATAATCTTGACGATCCTGCTGTCGCTCGGATTCGTAATTGCTTGACTCAACTCGTGATCCAAGTCCAAATCCTCAATACTTTCATAGGATGTCAGCACCTTCATAGATGCCGCGTAAGCAGCTAACACATAGTCCGGGTCAGAAAAATTCGGTTCCTCTTTGTCATCCAGCGCCTGCATACTGGCAATCTGCTGTTCGACTTCCATGCGGATATCCACATGGATCTCATCCAAAAAAGCACAGGCAGCACCGATTCTTTTTCGCAGAATGAGAAGGACTGTTCCCTTGACATAATTGCCATTCTTAAGTCCGCTCGCCTCTGTCTCCGTGGCGATATTCCACGCAGCTGTCACCCTGAGGCCTGCCTTCCATAGAATGATGGCAAGCTGCGCCCAGACGGCGGGGTCGGAGTGCGTAAACATCACGACCTGGAGGCCATTATCGCTCATATGTCGGGTCAAATTTCCGTAGATAGCAATCATGGTCTGACTGAAGTGCACACCACCGCGCACTGCTAAGACGCGCTTGCTGTCTGTATACCAGGTGGGAAAAGCCTGCGGCAGAAGCTTCTTATCCCATGCAAGGAAGAACTCAGAAAGCTCATGATACATGACGGCATCGGCATACGGTGGATCCGTGATCCAAAGGTCGCTCATTTCCTCAACGTCTCTGGCGTCTCCCAGCCTTACGGTTGACTTTCCTTCAACGGCTTTACCATTGAATTTTTTGAACCAAAAAGTTCGTAACATAGGCAGACTGCGCGTTCCCCAGTTCATCATCGTATTCAGCGCTTGGTTATAAAAAGTCTGCTTTACTTCATCTCGACTCGAATCCCAGCGGCAGAGTTTTGAGTTAAAATCGGCACATTGATGCAGTCCTAGGATACCCGCAGCTTTTTCCATCAAAGATTCTGCCTCTGCCGTGTATTTCGCAAATCGACTCAGCAGAAACAACTGCCGCGGATTGAAAAGCTGGTGCCAGTATCGCCAACCACGGTTTCTAATAACTTCCCTTGTCTTATCGCCCTTTTCAATTATCACAGTCGGAATGAGGCCGGTTTCCTGCCATTCTTGAAAATTATCCCGAACGATTTTTTGAACCTTGACCTCGTTTTCCATCTCTCTTTTACTCGGCGCGGTGTAGAAACGCGTGCGCTTCGTCTTGCCGTTAGAAAGATGTTCTACATGTTCGTACCGTACGGCGTAAAGCCGCTCGGTAAAGACATCGTCCTCCCGTGGCTCAAAATCTGCCTTATCCCATAGACGCAGATTAGAAACCGTATTGCCATGTTCATCCCTTGTATCGTGCCGCAGCGCTGAAATCGGCGTGCTCTTTCCGCAGTGCGGACAAATTACAGCACCTTTTCGCACCGTTCCCTGCTGCCGCGCTTTTGCTATTGCATCGGCAGATACATGGCAGCATATGACAAAATCGAACGTTTTCTTCATTGCGTTCGGCTTCAGTGCAACCGTCACACCCCCACGTATACCTACGACAAGAGAAGGCAGCAATGGGATCTTCCAGCGGCATTCCGGGCAAACGGATTCCAGACAGTACAAATAGGACAGCGCCCGATCTCTGTTCTCGTTTTCTTCAATGCCAAGTTCTTCAACTTCTGTATTGATTTTTTCATATATTTCTTTTTGAAAGCGTTCCACTGCTTTACGCTGCTCTGGAGATGCCCCGCAAAGATGCAGATCCGCCCAGGTCAGCAAGCCAGCAACCGGGTTCAAATCACTGGCAAAGACATTGCATCCGATGCGCGCTGCCTCAAAGGGGATGGAACCGCCACCGCAGAAGCAGTCACCGACGATGACATTGTGCCCATACCTACGAAGGGAAAGTTGTTCTACTAGCTCCGGCAGAGAGCGCGCCTCTGTCTTTAGATGCTGGTTGATTTTCTCCCATGCCTGCGAAGTGAGTTCCACATGCTCGGGTCGTCTGCACATGGCGATCTTCGCATCGTAGCTCAGCATTTGAAAGACCGCTCGCTCCACTTCTTCTTTTTCACCTTGCGACACGGTCTTTTTTAGCTTTGGCTTTTCTCCACTTCGGTCGAAATAAGCGCGATATTTCGATAGGCATTCGTCAGCAAAGACTCTTTTGTAAATCTCCGCCATGGAAAGTTTCTTTTTCCTGCGGCTTTCTAAGCCCTTCGCATCCATGCTCAAGAGCGTGAGGAAAACCTCCGTATCTTTCTTGGGATCATCACTTGCCGGCATCAGGCAGCCTAAGATAACAGCACGAACCAGCAGCAGCGGCTTGCGCCCCCACCATTTTCCTAGCCCGGTCAGCGTTTGACTTTGACCGGCTTTTCTCTCTTTGTAGCTCTCCTTGCTTATCTTTGAGACCGGAAACTGTCTCTCAATAAAGGATAACTGCGCCATTCTTTCTCTCTCCCTACATGATATCCGGCAGCTGCAACTGATGGTATGCCCTATCATCCACAGGGTTTTCGCATAGAGCATACCGCAGCGCCACACGCCATCCATGCCCGCGGTCACGAATGCCTCCCGTAGCAGCATTGGTCATTGTATAGAGCCACCAGCGTTCTTCCGGCAGCAGCCCCAGCCAATTGCGTAGTGCCATCGGTATGCCGGAAAGAGCATTTTCCTCGACCGCCCAGAGGAGAACCATCAATTCCTTTCCCAGGCTCTTTTCCACGGGAACGCCGCCGCTTACAAACGTCCCCACAGGAATTCTGCTTTGCTTCAAACGGCCGTTGAACTCATTCTTCACCGTTCCCGCCAGCAGCCGCCACTTGCTGCGCGGCATCTGCACTTTTAGGATATCCTCCTCACATCGGATTTCCTGCGTTCCGTCCAAATCCCAATGGTAGCGTTCATACACAGAAATAATGTCACTCGCCTTCCGCCCCGTCGGGATTAGGACATAGAAGTGGTTTTGCCACTCTGCCGGCTTGAATCCAAACCCTAGGTACCCCTTCCTCTTCACTGAAAGATTTCCCCTTCATTTTGCAGCTTGTTCAAGTCCATCTTTTCGCGACTAACCCAGTCTTTAAAGTCTTTTCCTTTGTCAAAGTTCAATTCCTTATATTCTAACGTCACGACGGATGGGCAATCTTTAAAATTCGTCTCCCGAATCAGATCAACGATGCACTGCAAATCGGCAGGAAGACAAATAACATTGGATGTGTACTCGATATAGTTCACACCGTTGTCCTTCTCATAGATACAGACAGTGCCTTTCCTGAGCCGCAGCCCTTCTATCCTAGCAAGGGCTTCCAGTTCCCGATAGGCACTTTTTGTATCTTCAAACTTGCGCATCTTCTGCCAGCACAAGCGAAGAGGCTTGTTATCTTCGATTTTTATGTGTTCACCTGCAGGGTCTACGGAAATATCTTTCGTATCTACCAGCTGTCCTTGGTAGAACATAGCAGTACGGACGAACCTACATTCCTTTGGCAGAACAATTTCTTCAGAAAACAGCCTGCCATTTTCTTTTGGCTCGCTGCCATCCGTCGTATAACGCACCTCGTACTTACTATTTGTGGCAAGCTTCATCACGCGGCCACTTGGCGTAGTTCGTTGGGCAAATTTAAGCGGCGGTTTTCCCAGAAATTTAGCCATGGCTCCAGTCTTGCGCTCGCCTGTAGGATCCTTGCAGATAAAGTACAAGCTGGGCTCCTCTGTGACAAGTAAATTCCCTCGTATTTTATGGGACGCAGCCGTTTGGTCGGATCCGACACTATAGTAGACGTGGCCGCCCACGCCATGAACCTGCAGAGTAAACATCTCCTTAGCTGCATCATAACCATCCTGGAAAACCGTGACACTGGTTGGATCTTTTGCGAAAGGACCTTTGAGCAGATAGCCCTGCACTTCTCTCCATTTGTCTTTTTTCAGGCAGTCCATGCGAAGGCTGTCTAGTTGGTCCGGGTGATACCATTGCCAAGAGGTTTCTGTTGCAGCACGGCTTTTTATTTGAGCATACGTCATCTCTCTTGTTGTGAAAAGACGCTTCTCACACTTCTTGCGCAGCGTTTCCATAAAAGCATCTTCTTTTGAGAAGTGCTCGTACTTCATTCCGTCTTGTAAAACAGCTATAATTTGCTCTTCGCCCTCAAACTTATTGCCCTTAAAGGCGAGCTTAAATTCCTTGGAAACAATGCCATTCTTCGTTGGGTAATACAGCATAACGAAGGTTTCCCGAATCGTAGAAAGCAACGCCTGTAATGCCTTGACCTGCTGTTTCTCCGCCTCTTTATATTGTTGATCCAGTGGAGAAATTCCATCGTCCTTCATGGAGGTCAAAATAGACTGAATGGCTTTCCACTTCTTGCTGTTCAGATAAAGTTTATCCAAGACACTCTGATTGCCGGAGAGAAACATAACTCGGTTTTTGTAAGAAATATTCTCGTAGAATGCTGCTAAGTCCGGATGCAATTTCGTGCTGGGATATGGCTCAAAAATGACGAGAGAGATTTTATTCTCATCGAGTTCAATCTCATCAATCGCAGGCAGTACAAAAAGTCTCTCATAGCAGATCTTCAACTTAGGTACAAAATTCTCTGTCAGCAGCTTCTTAAGTTCTTTTCTGACGTCTTCCTTGGTATAGGAATTTACGAGCGTGTGCATTTCCGCAGCCATATTCTTGGTATTTTGGAAATAAAGACGATTGCGGTTATCTGTTTTTGTGTACCAACACAAGGCCTTGAGTTCTTCCAAAGCCGTTTTCATGGTGCTGATGTCCACAGCCGGAGCAGCCATATAGCCCAAAATATCTGCTTCCGTCAAACCTAAAACGCCTTGCACAGCCGTAGAGAGGGAAGAAACCAGCAGCATCTTTGCCAACTGCTGAGCATACTCTCTGCCGTCTGCACGCTCGCTGTCAATGCTTTCGGCAATCGAACAGTTATCCTGTGCAACATCGTGGCTGATAGCTTCCTCCAGTGATGGCTTGACCTGCCGAAACATGGACATCAGGTTGGGATTATTCAAATTCACATCATACACGTTGATTAAATACGTGCTGTCTGCTTTTCCACTTTCATAAATTTCGCGGACAATCTGTCGCATTAACTTGATAAGTCCACGCGTTTGCTGGAAATTCTGATTTTCTTTAAAGCGCGCATATAGTTCTTTAATCGAGGGATGGAATGGATAAGAATCCATGATGCCCTTGTACACAGTATCGCCAGAATAGGAAGTAAATCCCAATTTCTTAGCATTGACAACGGCATTCTTATAGGCTCTTGCGATTGCATTCTTCTCCACATCAAAATCTACCTTCGAGGTTGGAGAAATATCCTCAAAGAGCCGTTTGTTGAGAATAGCATAGATCTCGTCGCTATTTAGAGCAACCGGCGCGATCTCCTTGGCAATACGGTTCGCTTCCTGCTCGAGTTCTTTAAAGCTCGATTGCAAGAGCTCGCTGCCAGATTCATACGCCGCTGTTAGGTCAGAGAATACGAGACAGACATTATGAAGTTGTTCTTTTCCCAAAGCACTGAATAAATTTGCCAAGGCAGTCATCGTGACCTTGCTCAAATCGGAATTTCCGACTGTGATCGACTTGGCATTTTCCAGATAAGGCGGAAGCTCATCGAGGAGAATCAGTATCTTTTCACCCTGTAAAAGCTGAATCCATGCCTTTTCTCCTGGTGCGCGCAGGGGGGCATAGAACTTGCTGAACATCTCGCTTTTTCCCAACTGCTCCGCAAGGCTTCCCCAGATGCCAAAATCAGCATTTTCTCGGCCGGAAAAAGTGAGAACTTTGATATTTCCCATACCTTTATATGCGTTCCCTAAGACCTTTACGCGCAAAGCTTCATTACTGGCCAGCAGGGCAAGCGCCAACATGCTGTGCGTCTTGCCGCCACCCATGGCTTGCGTAAGTTTTATGACACCAGTATCTTCTAAACCTCTAAACCGTTTGAAAGTTATGTCAAAAAGCAGAGACATTCCCTGTGTCCGGAAGTTTTCTGCAAAGAATTTTTCACCATGAATCTTACCTTCTGCAAAATCCGAAAGATTCAGGACATCATCTCTAACAGTATCTGAAAAGATAGAAGCACGAGGTATCAACATTTCTTTTATCGTTTTCATTTTATCCTCCTCGTCCTTTCGTAGCTTTCCATATCATATCATTCGAAAAAATAGATATAAATATATATATTTATATCTATTTTTTATTATACACTATCTGTCAATCGTCTGATTTTGCAAAAGATAACAAATATTCTTATTTTAAGATAAAAAGACGTTATCAAACTCGCTCCTGCGCATTTGATAGCGTCTTTTTATCTTATTATTTCTGCTCGTCCAGCAACGACTTCAAGAATTTTCCTGTATAGGAGTTCTTGACCTTCACAATCTCCTCCGGCGTTCCTGTCGCGACGATCGTGCCGCCCTTATCGCCGCCTTCAGGCCCGAGGTCGATGATATAGTCTGCCGTCTTGATGACGTCAAGGTTATGCTCGATAACCACGACCGTATCACCGCCTTCGACGAGTCTCTCTAAAATATCGAGCAGCTTGTGAATATCTGCCGTATGAAGTCCCGTCGTCGGTTCATCGAGAATGTAAAGCGTCCGTCCAGTCGAGCGGCGTGATAGCTCTGTCGCTAGCTTCACGCGCTGTGCTTCACCGCCCGAAAGCGTCGTTGCGCTCTGTCCAAGCTTTAGATAACCCAATCCGACATCCTTGATAATCTGAAGCTTTCTGGCGATGCGCGGCACGTTCTTAAAGAACTCACACGCTTCATCAATCGTCATATCGAGAACGTCAAAGATGTTCTTTCCCTTATAGCGTACTTCAAGTGTCTCACGGTTGTATCGTGCGCCTTTGCAAACCTCACAGGGAACGTAGACATCCGGCAGAAAGTGCATTTCAATCTTCAAAATGCCATCGCCGCGGCATGCTTCGCACCGCCCGCCCTTCACATTGAAACTGAAGCGCCCCGCCTTGTAGCCACGCATTTTCGATGCATTTGTCTGGCTGAATAGGTCGCGGATTGCATCGAAGACGCCCGTATACGTCGCAGGATTTGAGCGCGGCGTGCGCCCGATGGGCTGCTGATCGATGTCGATGATTTTGTCAATGTTCTCCAGCCCGAGAATCCCCTTATGCTTTCCTGGCTTTCCCTTTGCATGATAGAGCTGCGAAGCTATGCCCTTGTAGAGAATCTCGTTGACAAGCGTCGACTTTCCTGACCCCGAAACGCCCGTCACGAGCGTCAGCGTCCCGAGTGGAAACTTGACAGAAAGGTTCTTGAGGTTATTTTCCGCTGCACCGACGACTTCGAGGAACTTTCCATTGCCCTTTCGCCGCTTCTTTGGCACAGGAATGAAGCGCCGGCGCGAGAGGTACGCCCCCGTCATCGATGCCTTCGACTTCATGATGTCATTTACTGTGCCCGCAGCGACGACTTTTCCGCCATTCGTTCCGGCGCCAGGGCCGATGTCGATGATATAGTCTGCTGCATACATCGTATCTTCGTCATGTTCGACAACAATCAGCGTGTTGCCGAGATCGCGCAGGTGCTTCAGTGTCGCAAGCAGCCGATTGTTATCTCGCTGGTGCAGCCCTATGCTTGGCTCGTCGAGGACATAAATCACGCCTTGAAGCCCTGAACCGATCTGCGTCGCCAAGCGGATGCGCTGTGCTTCGCCGCCCGAAAGCGTTCCTGCTGCACGCGAAAGCGTCAGATAATCGAGACCGACATTCAAGAGAAAGCGCAGGCGCTCTTGTATTTCTTTCACGACTTGCTGTGCAATCTTAAGCTCACGCTCTGAAAACGATATCGTGCTGAGAAAATCAAAGGCTTCGCGAATCGTCAGCTGCGTCACATCGAAGATATTTTTCTTCTCAATCGTTACCGCGAGCGTCTCTGGCTTTAATCTAGCACCATGACACGCCTTGCAGGGAATCTCTGTCATGTAATTCTCATACGATGCACGCATATCGTCGGAATCCGTCTCTTGGTAGCGGCGCGAAAGCAGCGGCATGACGCCCTCAAACGGCACAAAGTATGTCTTTTCTTCACCGAACATATTCGTGTAGGAAAAGGAAACGCGCTCTGTTCCCGTCCCGTAGAGGAGTGCCTTTTGCGTCTTTTTTGAAAGCTCTTTCCAAGGTGTCGAAAGCGCACTGCCATAAACCGAAAGCACCGCCTCCATTGCCTTCATCGCATAAGCATGCTTATTTTTTGACAGCGGCATAATAGCCCCGTCTGAAATTGAAAGTTCCGGATCTACTACGAGCTCTTCATCAAACTCCATATGGCTGCCAAGCCCCGTACAGACAGGACATGCGCCGTAAGGATTGTTGAAAGAAAACATGCGCGGTGTGATCTCCGGCAGCGAAATGCCGCAGTCAACGCAGGCAAAATTCTCGCTGAACATCATGAGCTCATCGTCAACGACCTGAATATATACCACACCTTCACCAAGCTTGAGCGCTGTCTCTAAGGAATCTGCAAGACGCGATTCAAAACCTTCACGCACGATAAGGCGGTCGATAACCACTTCAATCGTGTGTTTCTTGTTCTTCTCGAGGTTAATTTCCTCATTGACATCCAAAACCTCGCCGTCAACACGCACGCGGACATATCCTTCGCGGCGGATATGCGCGAGAATTTTCTTGTGCTCGCCCTTCTTCCCACGCACTACCTGTGCCATAATGAGAAGCTTCGTTTTATCCGGCAGCGCTTTCACCTGGTCGATCATCTGATCAACGGACTGCTGTGCGATAGGCTTCCCGCAGCGCGGACAATGCGGATGTCCCACGCGCGCAAAGAGCAGGCGCAAGTAGTCATAGATCTCCGTTACTGTGCCCACCGTCGAGCGCGGATTGTGACTCGTCGTTTTCTGATCAATGGAGATTGCCGGCGAAAGTCCGTCAATATTATCGACATCCGGCTTATCCATCTGCCCGAGAAACTGCCGAGCATAAGAAGACAGCGACTCCACATAGCGCCGCTGTCCCTCTGCATAGATGGTATCAAAGGCAAGCGAAGACTTGCCCGAACCCGAAAGCCCCGTAATAACGACCAGTTTATTCCGGGGAATCTCCACGTCGATGTTCTTGAGATTATGTGCCCGCGCACCCTTGATCTTTATACTCTTTTCCATTTTGACCCCTCTAGCAGGAAAATTCAATGTGACGATTTTCTCTCAAGATGACATGTGCCGTTCAGCAGCTCTATCATCGGAAAGCCATCGTCGCAGCGGATGCTGTTGACGGCAGTATTAGACTGGCGAATACGCCATAAATTAGCGAGAGGCATGCCGAGAACACCAGCCAACATAGTGCGGATGATGGCACCATGGGCAAAGACTGCCACACTTTTTCCTTCGTTTTCTTTGTCGGAAAGAATATGCGTCAGAGCTTTCATTGCACGGATCTGAAGCTCTTGAAAGGTCTCACCATTTGGTATTTTCAAGATATCCGGATGGCGGAAAAAGTTCGCCATGGCTTCCGGCCAGCGGCTGGCAATTTCCTTATAGGTCATACCTTCCCAATCGCCAAAATCAATTTCGCGAAAATCCCTGCACTTTTTCACAGGGATGCCGAAGCACCCTGCGACCATTTGCGCTGTCTCTGCCGCGCGTATGAGGTCACTGGTGTAAACTCTGTCGAGGGTATCTGCTGGAAAGTTTGCCGCAAGCCTTTCTGCCTGCTCGATGCCATTTTCAGAAAGTGCAACGTCCGATTGTCCCTGGTATTTACCGAGAACATTCCATGCCGTTTCGCCATGACGAATGAGAAATAACCGTATCATACACATGCCTCCAACGCCTGAACCAAGCACTCATTTTCTTTACGGCTGCGAACAGCAACACGGATATAGCCCCCTGCCGCAAGCCCAGGATAGTTCGCGCAGTCGCGAATGAGGATTCCCTTTTTCTTCAGGAGAACAACGAATTCGCCGCTCTCTTTTCCCGTACCGCGGATATCGAGCAGAAAAAAGTTGACACTTGGTGCCATGGGCTTGATGCCTGCAATGCCCTTGAGCCTTTCATAGAGCCAGTGCGCCTCTTGATCAATGGCATTGCGCGTCTCTTCTTGATAATCCGTTTCACCTAAAGCCGCAGCGCCTGCAAGCTGGGCTAAGAGGTTGACGTTCCAAACATCCTTTCCCTCACTGAGATGTAGGATCATGCTTTCACCGCCCGAAGCAAAGCCCAAACGCAGCCCCGGAATAGCGTAAAATTTTGTCAGCGATTCAATGACGAGAAGATTTTCATAGCGACTTTCCAGTCCATGCGCCGTATGCTGCTTTCTGTCTTTTCGAAAGGCCAAAAAGGATTCATCAATGAGAAGCCATACCTTTTTTTCTTTCAGGCCTGCCGCGAGAACTTCTGTATCTTTTCGTGTGAGAATGCGCCCCGTCGGGTTATTTGGACTGCCGAGGATAACGGCATCGCCTTCTCTTGCTTCGTCGATAATACCTGAGATCCTGGGTGTGAAGCCATCTTTTGCAGAAAGCAGCAGAAACTTTACTTCTGCCTTGGCAGAACGAGCAGAGCGCTCGTATTCATTAAATGCCGGCACGGGGATCAAAGCGCGCCTCGGACGAACCATGTGGAAGAACAGATAAAATATCTCCGTCGCACCATTGCCGAGAATGATGTTTGCTGCTGGTATCGAATAGTGGCGCGAAATGGCCTCTGTCAACGCCCGTGCTGCGGGATCTGGATAGTTTACAATGCCTTCAATACCGGAGCGAATTGCCTCCCGTACAGCTGGCGCAAGCCCGAGCGGATTGATGTTTGCAGAAAAATCCATCCAACCGCCTTCAGGCGGAGCTTCGTAAACATTACCACCGTGCTCAAACCGTTCCATACAGTATTTCTCCGTTCATACGCAAGTTATAAAATTTTACTCTATTGCAGCCTTTAACAAAGCATCAACCAGAGGACTTCCGGCGATTCCATCCAATGTGAAGCAATCAGCATGACGATGAGAACAAGAGTTTCCGTCAGCATCGTTGTCGCCCCGTAGACATCGCCGGTCAATCCGCCGAGCTCACCCTTGACGAAGGATGCAAAAACAAAGGCAAAGAGCAGCCCGACACCGAGGGCGATAGCAGCGAGTTCTCCATTCGGCAGGATGAAGATTGCCGCGAATACGAGTGCGGAAAGAAACGTCCTTGTATCAGCGCCATCCGCGAAGGCTTTCCCCATGCCCTCTTTCCGTGCATAGGGAAAGAAAGAGATGACCGTCGTCATCGCAAGGCGTCCGATGATCGGCATTAAGAAGAGCCCGAGCATGGCAAAATCCGGCTTCATATCGAAGAGAAGCGAGACATTGAGTGCAAAGAGCGAGACAAAGGCAACAACGCCGAAGGAACCGACGCGGCTGTCCTTCATAATCTCGAGTTTCCGCTCGCGTTCACGCCCAGAAAAAACACCGTCCATCGTATCCATAAAGCCGTCGCAATGAAGCCCGCCCGTAAGGAAAATCGGTAGGATGGTTAGAAGGACAGCCGATGCCGCACCACTGCCGATGACATGATAAATGAGCCATGCAAGCGCAAGGTAGCAAATGCCGAGAACGACACCGACGAGAGGAAAATACCGCGTGCTCTTTCCAAAATCTTCCGCCGTCCAATCCATTTGACGCATCAGCTGTATGCGCGTCAAAAATTGGAGACCGATCAAAAATGACTTCATAAAAAACCTCTGTAGCCCATCACGACGGCGATGGCATAGATGATAAGAAGAAAGAAGACGGTCGCCGTATACATCATGCGAATCGCTTCCATGATGTGCTTTGCCGCCAGCTGTTCAATGGCATCGCCCATGTAAGCGCGGAAGGTCTTCTTGCCAAAATACGAGTTATATCCACCGAGACGGATATGGAGTGCGCCTGCCAAGGAGGCTTCGCAGTAACCGCCGTTCGGACTCGGATGCCCGCTGGCGTCGCGTTTCATGATGACAAGCGCATGACGCGCATCAAAGCGCAGAATCATGGCGCTGACAATAAAGAGCATGCCCGTAATACGCGCCGGGATGAAGTTCAGCACATCATCCAGTCGTGCGGCAATGCGGCCGAAATAGAGATAGCGATCATTTTTATAAGCGATCATAGAATCCATAGTATTGACCGCGCGGTACAGCATCGCAAGCGGCACGCCGCCGATGGCAAAGAAGAAGAGCGGCGCAATGATACCATCGCTCGTGTTCTCGGCAATCGTCTCAACTGTCGCACGAACGACCTCAGGTGCATCGAGTTTATCTGTATCACGACCGACGATCCAGCCGACTTTCTCTCGCGCTTTCCCAAGCTTTTGATGGACGAGGAGCGTGAAGATCTCGCGTCCTGCCTGTGCAAGACTTTTGGGTGATATGGTGAAGGAAAGAAGAAACGCCTGCAGCAGTTCTGTTCCCCATGGAAAGCGAATAAAGGCAGAGAGATAGACGATACCGTATATTACAAGTCCAGTCACCAGCAGGACGAGAACGACAAGCACGCCGCCCGCTGCAAGTTTTTTCGTACTTCCGGCCTTTTCAGGATATAAAAGATGCTCTAAAAACGAAATGAACTTTCCTATCAGTGCAACAGGGTGAAGCCTGGAATTTGGATCCCCTATGACCGTATCGATAAGAAAGGCGAGTACGGCAATCATCATGCACGTTCACCCATGATTTTTGCCAGCTTTTCCATATCAAGGCTGCTGGCGACGACATCTGCCAAGTGGTTGTAGGCACGCTCTTTTTCCGTCCTGCGGTTCGTACAAACAGCGAGCGGTATCAGCCCCTTCCTTTCACGCAGGATATTCAGTATGGCACGGCGGAACTTGTCCTCGTCAAAAATGCCGTGGATATATGTGCCCCAAACAGTTCCATCCTGCGTCGCTGCGCCGTCAGCAACATCGGTTTTCTCACCATTGCGCATCGTAATCGTAAAAGGATCTGCCGTCTCATTCGTGAACTTCGTCTCGCCCATATGAATTTCATAGCCATAGAGCGCCTGCATGAAAAGCTTTTTCCCAAGAAAGTGAAAGTGACTGCACGCTTTTACCTGTGTCGTGCACTTTGTTTCGGCAAAAGTCGTCTCAAGCGGCAAATAGCCAAGCCCCTTTGTATCGAGACGATCCGATTCGACATGATGCGGGTCGTGAATGGCTTCGCCGAGCATCTGATAACCGCCGCATATGCCGACGATTGGCGTACCTGCCTCGTGTGCCTTGCGAATCGCCGCTTCCATACCCGTCTCACGCAGATGCAGAAGGTCTTCTGTCGTATTCTTTGAGCCCGGCAGAATGATGAGGTCGGGCGTGCCGAGTGCCGGCACATCATGCACATAGCGCACAGAGACATCCGGCTCTTCGGCAAGCGCATCAAAGTCCGTGAAGTTTGAGAGCTTTGGCACTTCGATGACAACAAGGTCAAGCGCCTTGTCCTTATTTACCGTCTCTTTCCTTTCCTCCAACGAGACAGAATCCTCATCTTCAATGCCCATCGCTTCGATATACGGCACGATGCCAAGCACGGGTTTTTCCGTCTTCTTTTCGAGAAAATCGACGGCAGGATAGAGCAGTGTCACATCACCGCGAAATTTGTTGATGATCAAACCTTTTACCAGTGCTCGCTCGTCTTCATCGAGCAATTCGAGCGTACCGACGAGAGAGGCGAGCGCACCGCCCCGGTCAATATCGGCGATGAGAAGCACGGGGGCATGGAGATGTTTTGCTACGCGCATATTGACGATATCATTTGCCTTGAGATTGATTTCAGCAGGGCTCCCCGCACCTTCAATAACAATCGTATCGTATGCTTTCTCTAACCTTGCAAGGGATTTCTTCACCTCATCGAAGGCTTTGAGCGAATAGCCCTTATGGTATTCCTTCGCACTCATATTGCCGATTGGCTTGCCTGCAAGGACAACCTGTGAGTAAGAATTTCCCGTGGGTTTTAATAGAACGGGATTCATATCGACCATCGGACGAAGGCCTGCGGCCTCTGCCTGTGCGACCTGAGCGCGTCCCATTTCAAGCCCCTCTTCTGTTACATAAGAGTTCAGTGCCATATTCTGTGCCTTGAACGGCACGACTTTTCGGCCTTTTCGATAAAAGATCCGGCAGAGCGCCGTCGTGATGATACTCTTGCCGACATGAGAACTCGTACCCATGAGCATGATGGAATTTGCCATACCTGTCTCCTTTATTTCAATTGCATCGGTATGCCGCATATGACCGCATAGACTTCATCTGACGCACACGCAAGCTGTTGGTTGACGCTTCCTGAAAGATCGCGGTAAATGCGTGCAAGGTGATTTTCCGGCACAATGCCCGCACCGACCTCATTGGTAACGAAGATCACCGTCGCATTTGCCGCCTTCACGGTATCGATCAGTGCCTGGATATTCGCCTTTGCCTCTGTATAAAGCGCATCTTCCTTTGCAAGTTCAGCAACGCTCTTCGCACAGACAAGATTGCTGAGGTAAACCGTGATGCAGTCAAAGAGAATGGCATCGGAATCCTTTATCGCTTTCTTTAGCGCCTTTTCCGCATGAAAGGGTGCTTCATACGTCTTCCAATCTTTTGGACGACGCTCTCGGTGAAGCTTGATGCGAAAACGCATTTCTTCATCAAAGATTTGCGCTGTTGCAATGTAGGAAATGCGCTCTCCTTTTTCTCTGACAAGCTTTTCTGCAAAGCTCGACTTTCCACTTCGCGCCCCTCCTGTCACAAGGATTATCTGCCCCACATTTCACATACCTCCACGAAGTTTTTCGCTGCTTCCGGACAACCGAGAAAGTGCAGATGAAGATAGCTGCCGATGGCGTTTCTCCTTTGCTGGCCGGCATTGTACTCGTCATCGTTCCGCATCTTATGAAAGCGATAGGGACGCTGCTTCTCACCCTTTTCTTCTTCGGAAAAATGGAACTCATGCCCTTTGAGCTTCATGCCCTTTTTTCCTAGAACGCCATCTGTAAGGAGCTCCGCTTCGACGTAACCGACCATCTGAAGCTTCTTCGTCATGGCAGCTGTGCCACGAAAAACACCGCACATCTCGTGCGCTTTTCCCTCAAAATCTTTCATTTTTTCCATTAAGTACATGTATCCGCCGCATTCAGCATAAATCGGCATACCTTTTTCCGCCGCTTCGCGAATGGAGGTGCGCATATCTGTATTCATCGCAAGATGGTCTGCAAAACTTTCAGGAAATCCACCGCCGATGATGAGTCCATCGACCGCCGGAATACGCTGGTCATAAAGCGGACTAAACGGGATGATTTCTGCGCCGAGCTGCTCAAGAAAGCGGATACTTGCAGAATAGTAAAAGGAAAATGCCTCGTCACGTGCAATTCCAATACGGCACTTTGGCTTTTTCGGAACTTCTTTTCGGAGCGAATTCGGCACATCGATTTCTTCGGCAAGGCAGGCGATGTGAAGAAGGGCTTCGAGATCGAGCTGAGAAGCAACCGCTTCTCCCATGACGCCAAGCACGTTCTTTTCTTCGTTTTCTTCGACGGGAAGAAGCCCTAAGTGACGCTCCGGCATCGCGAGCCTTTCGTTTCGATACATCGCACCGAGGACGGGAATACCAATCTCCTTCATCGCCTGGCGGATCATCTTCTCATGCGTCTTTGAACCAAGACGGTTTAAGATGACGCCTCTGAAGGCCACGTCGGGGTCATAGTCGCGGAATCCTTTTGCTATCGCTGCCGCTGATGCTCCCATCGACTTTACATCAATGACAAGGACGACAGGTGCATGAAGGAGCTTTGCCATCTCTGCTGTTGAACTGATGCCGCCGCGCCCACCGTCGTAAAGCCCCATGACACCTTCGATGACGGAAATATCCGTCCCCTCAGACTCCATGGCAAAGAGCGCGGCGATATCGCTTTTATTGACAAGCCAAGTATCAAGATTACATCCCGGGCGGCCGCTGGCAAGACGATGATATCCGGGATCGATGTAGTCAGGACCAACTTTGAATGCCTGTACATTGATGCCTCGCTGCTGAAGCGCCGTCAACAGCCCCGTCACGATGGTCGTCTTTCCGGAACCAGACTGCGTTGCTGCGATGACAATGCGTGGTATCGATTGAAGCATGACATTCTCCCTCTGTTTCCCGGCAGAAATTCCTGCCGGGAAAGTCTACAAAAATCTTTGTCAATCGCGTCTGTTGTCGATGAGATACATTATCGCATTGATGACAGACGCGGAAATCGGGCTACCGCCCTTCGTGCCCGCGACTGTGATAAATGGCACTATGTCATTTTTCGCCAGCGCTTCCTTAGAGTCTGCCGCACCGACAAAGCCGACAGGAATGCCGACGACCAGTGCGGGGCGAATGCCTTCTTCTTTCGCAAGGCGAAGAACTTCAAAAAGTGCGGTCGGCGCATTGCCAATCGCTACAATGTTGCCGTCCAGTGCCTTGCCGAAGGAGCGCATCGCCTGCATGGAGCGCGTGATGCCTGCTTTTTTTGCCTCTGCTGCAATCACAGGGTCGGCTACACGGCAATAAACCTCGCCGCCAAAAGAGCTGAGTTTTCTCTTATTGATCCCCGTGCGAACCATTTCAACATCCGTAAAAATATCACAGCCGCGCTTCAGTGCCGCCATTCCCTTTTCAATGGCATCGTCCGACATCTTGATGATGGGCGCATATTCGACATCACCTGCTGCATGAATGATACGAGAATAGACTTTTGTCTGCTCAGGCGTAAGACGCAGCTGCGTAAGATGCGGCGCGATAATCTCCATGCTGCGGTTTTCAATCTCCATCGGTTTCTTGATAAAATCCATCCATACTCCTCCTCTGACAATTTTTTGCATCCTTGCACAAAGTCCTTAGTTCTGTACTTTGATAAAGCGCAGAACCTCTTCATAGGTATGCGCAAGATTCTTATAGGCGATCTTCGGACGGTCGATGATCACGACAGGCAGCCCGAGTTCTTTCGCTGCCATCAATTTCGTATCCGTTCCGCCGATCGTTCCGCTGTTCTTTGTTATGACAACATCTGCCTTACTCTCTTTGAAGAAGGCAAGGTTGAGTTCTTTTGAAAAGGGTCCCTGCATAGCGATGAGCTGCCTTGGCGTAAGCCCCATGGCTTCACAATCTATCAATACCTTTGCCGTCGGCAGAATGCGCGCAAAAATCGTTGCCTCCTTGAGTGCCGGCGCTCCTACAAACTTCTGCAAGTTACGGCTTCCCGTCGTCAAAAAGACATTCTTTCCAAGACGCGCAGCGACTTCACTCGCTTCTTCATAGCTGTGAACGATATGCAGCTTTTCATAAGGGAACTCTGTGATATCACGTTCATAGCGGATATACGGAATTCCTAACTTTTCCGTCGCTGCCATAGCATTTTGCGAAACATTCACCGCATAAGGATGACTAGCATCAACGAAAAGGCGGATATCATGCGCCTTGATATAGCGTATGAGTCCTGCTTCGTCGAGCGGCTCGTCATTGATGACAAGGCGTTTGCCGCACGCTTCAAGTAATTTTTCTCCATAGCTGCTCACGACAGACGCCGTCACCTCATACCCCTTTTTTACCAGGAGCTGTGTCAGATCTCGTCCATCCCTCGTTCCTGCTGCGACAAAAATCATGCCCGTTCCTTCTTGGCATAGCCGCGCGGTGTAATCATCCAGCCATCCTTGACATACGTTTCAGAATTGCCGATGATGACGAGAGAAAACATATTGATTTCCTCTTTTGTAAAATCCTTCAATGTCGATAGAATCTTTTCTTCGCCCTCACGGCTCGCCCCCGTCACGATGCCGACCGGGGTTTCCGGCGACTTGTGCTTTAAGAGGATGTTTTGAATCTCGGCGATGTTTTCCGCACGCTTCTTGCTTTTCGGATTGTAGAGTGCGATGACGAAATCACCCTCTGCCGCCATTTCTGCACGCTTCTTAATCTTTTCCCACGGAGTCAGCAAATCCGAAAGACTGATAACTGCAAAATCATGCATGAGCGGTGCGCCGAGAACAGATGCCGCCGCATTTACGGCAGAGACGCCCGCAATGACGCCGCCGAAGGTCGGACGCTCCGCTTTTGGAAGCCCCAAGATAAGTTCGAGAACCAGTCCCGCCATGCCATAGACGCCTGAGTCGCCGCTGGAGATAACGACGACTTCTGCGCCTTTCTGCGCTTCTTCCAGTGCCATCTTGCAGCGGTCGATCTCCTGCATCATCGCCGTACCGATGACCTTGCGGTCACCGAGCAGCGCGTCGATAAGCTTGATATAGGTATTGTAGCCAACGATGATGTCCGCAGATTCGATTGCCTTCTTTGCGCGCGGCGTCATATCTTCCATGCTGCCGGGACCGATGCCGATGACTGTGATCTTTCCAAATTCTGCCATAATAAAGCTACCGTCACTTTCTTTCGCTTTGTCTTCAGGAGGGCAAAGCGCCCGCCCACGGCGCCCGCCATAGTCAGTGCCGCTGCCTCACACACGTTTCCAATGCCGATTGTCTCTTTCACAAAGGCGGATTCGGCAAGGCGATAACGCGTGATTGTCTCCTGCATTTCTTCGTTGTTATAAAATGTAATCGGAACATCGAGTGTTTTTGCCGCTCCGATAAGTCCCGCTTCGTTTTTCTTAAAAGTCGTACTAGAAAGAGCGTCTATGCGCGTCTTGCTGAGTCCGACCGATTCACATGCTTCCCCAAGCGCCGCCAGAACTTCTTCTTCCGTCGTTCCCTTCCGGCAGCCAACGCCTGCAAGCAAGCGGCGCGGCAGAAGAAAGAGAATGCCCTCTGTATCTTCTCGGATGCGATCTGTCAAGAGTACAGCAGGACGTAAGGGAATCGTCTCCTCTTTCGCGCCTTTGAAAACACGCACTTGGATACCGCATGCAAGAAGAGAATCTTTGTAAAAAGCCGCATGCTTCATATCACGCTGCACATAATAAGGAACTTCTCGCCTTTTTCCCGTTTCGTCCTTCATGAGAAGGTACGCATTGATGCGCATAATCTCACGCTTCGGTGCCGGAAACAGCCCGAGTTCCGACGAGATAGCATCGGGTGCCGTGACTTCTTCGACATCTGTCGCCGTCGTGATGACAGGATCTGCGCCGATAGCTGCCGAAAGCCGCCGCGCAAGTGCATTGGCTCCGCCGACATGGCCTGAAAGCAGACTGATGCCGTGCATTCCCCTTTCATCAAAGACAAGGACTGCTGGATCCGAGAGCTTGCTGACAATATGCGGCGCAATGGTTCGCACGACAATGCCGGTCGCCATGACAAAGACGAGTGCATCGTAGCGGTGAAAGGCAGATGCTGCCGCCATGCCAAGGCGAGGGAAATACTCTGCCGTATCTTCTATTCCCGTCCACAACTTCGCCTTTTCGGGGAGCAGCAGTCTCGCACCATCCATCACGCGTTTCAAACGCATGGCAAGTCTTGCACCCTCCTGCGTCAGAGCAAAGATGCAGGCTCTCATTTCAATGCATTCCGGAACATATGACTGAATTCCGGCGCATAGAGACGCGAAAGTTCATAATCCGCACCAAGGCAATGACTAACGACGATCATCGCCGTGCGGTCAATGTTCTTACCTTCGATTTCCTTGACAATCGTCTCCAGTGTCGCGCGGACGATCTTCTGTTCCGGCCAAGATGCCCGCTGTACGATAGCAATCGGCGTTGTCGGTGCATAGCCGCCTGCTATCAATTCCTCGACGACATCGGAAAGCATCGTGATCGATAGGAAGATACACATCGTCGACTGGTGCGCGGCGAGCGCGCGAAGCTTCTCGCGTTCAGGGACGGGCGTTCGCCCTTCGCTGCGCGTGACGATGACGGTCTGCGAGATACCAGGAAGCGTATACTCTTGCTTGAGAGCCGCCGCCGTTGCGAGGAAGGAACTGACACCGGGAACGACATCGAAATCAATGCCCAATTTTTCAAAGGCATCCATCTGTTCCTGGATAGCCCCGTAAATTGCGGGATCCCCCGTGTGTAAGCGGACAGTCATCTTTTTTTCCGCTTCCGCTTTCTTGACGACATCCACGACTTCTTCCAGCGTCATTTTTGCCGAATTATAGATCTTAGCATTCTTCCTGCAGTAATCAAGAAGTACTGGATTTACGAGCGATCCTGCATATATAACGACATCCGCTTCTGCAAGATAGCGATGTCCCTTCATCGTGATAAGTTCCGGGTCGCCAGGACCTGCGCCTACAATATGTACCATTATACTTCTCCTTTCACACAAGTAACGATATAAATGGGATTCATCGCCTTTGCCATATCATACGGGCCAACTTGTTCCAGACGAGTTACCTGCACCTGCACCGCATGGTAACTATATATTTTCTCATGTGCGCGCATGTAATTGATCGCCGTCATCAGCGACTGCACAGCGATACAGGTGATGACGATGCGGCCGTCCGCTTTGACCTTTTCCGTAAGGACATCCAAGATCTTTGTCATATGGCTGCCGCTTCCGCCAATGATCGCAGCGTCCAGCACAGGAAGCTGCTCCATGCCCTCAGGGGCTTCTGCTTCTATCACCTCGATGTTGCTAAGAGCAAATTTTTCGACATTCTTTTTAATGAGTGCCGCCGCTTCGCCCTTTCGCTCAATGGCATAGACCTTTCCACGCGGTGCAAGGCGCGATACTTCAACGGAAAAAGATCCTGTCCCTGCACCGATGTCAGCGACGACTGCATCCGGTGCAATGTGCGCCTTTGCAACGGCTAGAATACGAATTTCTTCCTTCGTCATCGGTACCTTTCCGCGAATAAATGCTTCATCCGGAATGCCCAAGAATGTTTTCTCCAAGAGCTATCATCTCACCTTTCTTATAAATACGATTACCTACTGCAAAGTTTTATTCTCCACTTTCATTCGTTCTATCTTCGATAATCAGTATGCCATGACCGATTTTTTCTATTCTTTCTGCGCCGTCCAATGTCGTCGCTATCACCCGTTCATCCTCATAGGAAAGACGGGAAAGAATATAGAGCCGGGTTTTCTTCGGCCAGCCATGGTTTAAAAAGGCTCTTGCAATCGTATGGGAGTTATGTTTTCCATCGGTCAACATGCCACAGACTGCTCCTTTTTCATAGCGCAGCATCTCTTCCTTTGGTACGCGGCCATGAAAGCTAAGCAGCCTTGCCTCATGCCAAGGAAGTGCAACGCGCGAAAAAGCCAGCTGCATCGAGCTGATGCCGGGAATCACGGTGATGCTCTCTGTCGGAAAGGTTCGGCGCAGAGCATCGAGCATAGAGTAATAGCCTGGGTCTCCCGACACCATGACGACGACGTCTTCTGCCCGCATTTTTTCGCGGATGAAGGCGAGTACGGCGTCGATGTTCGCCTGAATTGTCATCTGCTCTTGATCGTCACGCGCAAAGGTCTGGAGCGCACGACTGCCGCCGACGACAACATTTGCCTCTTCTATGCATTTTTTCGCAACGGGAAGAATGTAATCGAGGCTGCCGGGACCGATGCCAACAACGATAATTTTACCCTGCACTTTTTCACTCATGTCACATCCTCCCACTTGTCATCTGCCAGCTTCCAATGAAGTCTTCGGCCGATTTCCCGTGCGGTATCGTTCATGCCGAGGATTTCACCTGTCATTGTCACCATGACAATGCCGACCTGCATCTTGCCAAAGAGATAGCGCTCGCAGCGGATACCCGCACGTTCGACAAGGCGCGCACAAACTTTATCTTTTAAGTTTGCCTCCGCCAGAATGGTCAGCGCATCTTCCGTCGTATTCGTTGCCAGCAGACGGCCTACTTTTTCCATGGAAAGTCCCGCTTCAGCTGCATATGCCGCGATGGTTTCCAGCCGCGCATCTGCAATACGATTATGCGTGTAAAATACGCCCGCTGCAACTTTTGCTAGTTTTCCGATATGCCCGAGAAGTAACGTGCGCTTGATGCCGCGTTCCGCTGCCTTTTCTAGCATAAAGCCAATGAAATTACTCGTCTCAACGATGGCACCTTTCGGAAGTACCCAAGCCGCAGCAATGCGCGCGCCGATGTTGCCGGGGACGAAAACAAGCGTATCATATCCTGCTTCGCGCGCAACATCGATCTGTGGAACCAGCGAGTTCTTGAATCCCTCTTCACTCATCGGCCGAAGAACTCCCGTCGTGCCGATGACAGAGAGACCGCCCTCAACGCCGAGCACAGGGTTCAGCGTCTGCTTGGCAAGCGCAATACCTGCGGGAATCGAGATTTCAACAGAGAGCCCGCCGTCAACCCCCGTCATATCCTTAATGACCTGGCGAATTAATTTTCGAGGGCCTGGATTGATGGACGGCTCGCCAACCGGTACCTGCAGTCCTTTTTTCGTGACAATACCGATGCCCTTGCCTGCAAGAAACTTGACCTCGCCCTCGATATGACGAATTGTTGTAAAGACAGATACATCTTTGGTAATATCGGGATCATCTCCCGAAAATTTCACGACTTCCACACAGATGCCGTCGTCAACTTTCTTTACTGTCTTGATGGGGATATGCAGCATCGTCCCGTCGAGTGCCGGAAAGGTGACTGTGTCCCATGGCTCTCCTCTCTCAAAAAGCAGCGCTGCCATCACACCCGCTGCCGCACATGCGCCCGTCGTATAACCAAAACGCATTTCACCTTCTATCATCTTTCAGCCTTCTTTCCACCATAAGAACCTCGAGCATCACTTTGCTGACGAAACGGTCTGTTTATGAAGAAAATCTCGCCCAAAGACCGTCAGGGTATAGTAAAGACCGACAAGGAACGGAAGATATTCTGCAATAAGGCGCCAACTGACGGCAATGATACCGACCGTTCCCGCAGGCACGGTATCGGCAAAGAGATAGACAAAGCCGCCCTCCGCAATACCAGAGCCGCCAGGTGTCGGCATAAAGTACAGCAGCATGTTGAGAAAGATCATACGCCCCATGATGGAATACCAGTCAGCATCCGTGACGCCAAGACCGAGCAGTAAGCACGGCACGATTGCATAGATAAAGAGGAGATTTAATCCTGATTCTATAAAGACGATAAGCATCGCCTTCGGCGAATCTGCGAGAAACTCAACCGCGCTCTTTGTATCACGCATCAAAGCAAACGCCTTCTTTCGTCTCTTTGGGCGGAGCCTTTTAGCAAACCAAAGGACGATGCGATCGAGAAAACCGCTCCGCATCCAGAGGATAAGGAGCACTATGACAACAAACGCGGTCAGCGTGATACCCATGAGGATCACGTTTGAAACGCCGGGGATGATGCCGGAATCGTGCATAAAGATAAACGGCATACAGAGAACGAGGAAAAAGATGGAAAGAAGTGTCCGAACGATGATAAGAATCGTTGCCTTGCCCGTCGGCACATTCGCATGGCGGAGAAACATAATCTGCGCTACAGCGCCTCCTGTCGCCCCAGGCGTCAGCAGCGCGAGAAAGTAATTGCCAAAAATGACCTGCACGGCCTGATAAAAGGTGATTTTTTCATGTGCGATCTCCACGAGATGCATCAGACGGCTTCCATCGAAAAAAAGCCCGAGCACCAGTGAACAGAGGGCAAGCGCAACAGACCAAGTCTTAAACGCATTCAAATTTTTCAGTGTATTGATATCCACGGTCGTCCCAATGACGACGCCGGAAATCACGACAACAAGGAGAATCAGCATGATGAAACGTACACAAATCTTGTTCATGCAATCCTTCTTTCCAGTTTCCTAGCTCTTTATCCCTTAGGCAAGAGTCTCACTATGTGCGGCAAAGGCATTATGATTATGTATCGACTCAAAGTTCTCACAGATGACAGAAAAGTGAGCAATTCCCTTGAGCTTTCGAAGGGTAAGGACGATATCACGCAGGATATCTTCGACAAACTTCGGATTCTCATATGCCTTTTCTGTAACAAATTTTTCATCCGCACGCTTCAGGAGCGGATAGATTGGGGAGGAACCCTCCTGCTCGATACATGCTGCGAGATCTTCGATAAAGATACAGGGAAAGCCTTCCTTATACCGAACGCATACACGTGCAATCGAACGTTGGTTATGGGCACCGTAATCGGAAATCTCCTTACTGCATGGACAAAGTGAAGTAAAGGGAACGTCGACGCCGAGCTCAAAGGTCATCCTTTTTCCACGCGCCTTCGTGCCGCGAAAGACACAATTGAGATCAAGAAGAGCTTCTCTTCCCGTTACAGGAGCTTCTTTTCGAATAAAATATTTAAAAGCGAGCTCGACTTCTGCCGACTGTGCATCGAGACGCATCAAAGCATCGCTGAGCATGGCTTCTATTTCAGGCTCTGCCAAAGGCTTTCTGCTCCAAGGCATGAGAATTTCGATAAAGCGACTCATATGCGTTCCCTTAAACTGCATGGGGAGTGAAACCGTAAAACGGATCTTTGCCAGAACCTGCTGAAAGCCCCCGTCCTTCACCTTGATGAGGAAGGGCAGGTGTACATCGTTGATACCGACGCGCTGTATCGCAATGCCACGGCTATCCATCGTACTTTGGACATCCTTCATACGACAGGTCTCTCCTCGTAAGCAATAGGATCTTTGACACCTGCTTCGGCAAACCCCTGCAGGCGAAGCTTACAGCTGTCGCAGACACCGCATGCCTTTTTACCGCCTTTGTAACAACTGTGCGTAAGCGCAAGCGGTGCTTTTAATTTCGTCGCAAGAAGGACAATCTCTTTCTTAGAAAGAGATTGAAGCGGTGTTTCCACTACAATCATCTTTCCTGCGACTGCCGTCGCTGCGGTTGCAGAGTCTGCCAGTGCCTGAAACTTTTCGATAAACGCTGCACGGCAATCTGGATAGCCCGAGTAGTCGACCGAGTTCACACCGATATAAATATGGTTTGCGCCAAGGACTTCTGCGTAACCAAGCGCGTACGATAGGAAGGTCAGATTACGCGCAGGGACGTAGGTATCCGGTATGTCTTTACGCGCCGTATTACCATCGGGCACGTCTATATGCTCATCAGTAAGTGCTGAACCGCCGATGGCATCCATGTTCGTCTCGATGATGAGATGCTTCTTGACACCGTAATGTGCGGCAATCTTTTTCGCACCTTCGAGCTCTATGCTGTGGCGCTGATGATAATTAAAACTGATCGGATAGAGCTCATACCCTGCCTCCGCTGCCACAGCCATGCAAGTGCAGCTATCGAGCCCGCCAGACAAAAGGACAACCGCTTTTTCCATTTGAATACCTCTATGTAAGTGACCGATAATGGACGAGATTTAAAATACAAGATGCTTTTAGTATGCCTTTATCCCCGTATCGAATCGATTGCCGCTTGTATATCATCGGCGCCGTAGACGGCAGAGCCTGCGACAAGGATATTTGCGCCTGCTTCCCGCACCAGTTCCGACGTCTTCGCATTGATGCCGCCATCAACTTCGATATCACATTCGTACCCCATATCCTCAATGGTATGATAGAGCATGTGCACTTTGTCAAGCTGCGAGTCGATGAAGCGCTGCCCGCCAAATCCTGGATTCACTGTCATGACGAGCACCATATCAACATCGCCCAAGACTTCCTCGATCATTGCAAGGCTCGTTCCTGGATTCACAGCGATACCTGCACGGACGCCGCGGGACTTAATTTGCTGAATAACGCGATGCGCATGATGTGTCGCTTCCACGTGGAATGTGACGATATCAGCACCGGCATCGACAAAAGCATCGATTTGTGTCTCGGGATGCTCGATCATGAGATGCACGTCAAAATCGAGATTCGTCGTATTCCGGAGACTCTTGACAACAGGCGAACCGATGGTGATATTGGGTACGAAACTCCCGTCCATGACATCGATATGAACCATATCAGCGCCTGCGGATTGAATGGTTTGGATTTCTTCCGCAAGATGCGAAAAATCCGAGGATAAGATGGATGGTGCTACTTTGATCATCGGTATTCCCTCTTTCGTTGTTTCTCTTTCCATACGTTGATTTCAGCAAGCATCTCAAGGTATGCACTATAGCGCTCTAAAAGTATCTTTCCGTCGTCGACTGCCATCTTTACCGCACAGTTTGGCTCATGCGTATGGCTGCACGGCTGAAAGCGGCACTTGCCAAAGTAAGAATGGAACTCGGGAAAGAGCTCTGGCAATGTATCCGCATGTATATCCTTTATATCGACAGCACTAAAACCTGGCGTATCGACGACCCAGCCCGTTCCAAAAGGAATGAGCTCTGCTGCACGTGTCGTATGTCTGCCGCGCTTTATCTTCTCGCTGACGTTGCCCGTCTTTCGCTCGAGCTTCGGAATCATTGCATTCATCAATGAGGATTTTCCAGCACCCGACGGTCCTGCAAAGACCGTCATCTCCCTTTCAAGCCTTGCCTTTAATACGCCAATGCCTTTACCCGTCACAGCTGAAACCGCAAGGATATCGTATCCGATGGTTTCATAAGGCGCAAGACTCTCTGCCGTCGCTGTCGTGAGATCAGATTTATTGATGGCTATAAGGATTTTAGGAATCTTCGAAGACTCGGCTAAAATAAGAAAGCGATTTAAGAGCACTTTGCTTAAATCAGGAGCTGCCGCAGCAAAGGTCAAAACGACCTGTGTGATATTTGCAATCATCGGCCGTTTGAGAAATCTTGTGCGAGGCAGGCGCCTTTCTATGACACCTTTTCTGCTGCCAAGCAAGGAAATGCTGACACGATCACCGATGACAATTTCCCGCTCACGGCGAAAGCGCTTGCTGTTACCGCGCAATTTACACTCGACAATGGCATCTTCCTCTTCCAACTTCACATAAAAGAAGCTGTTCTGCGCCTTATGAACAATGCCTTCACCTATTTGCGCAGCATTTATCACTTTGTTTTCCCTTTATTATTTCCCTGAGACGGTGCAGTCCCATCGCCCGTCGTTTCGTGCGTATCCTTCGGTGCAGTCTTTTCCTTACTCTTTTCCGGCTGTTCTGACACAACGAGGCTGACAGAACTTCCTTCCTCCGCTTCTCCCGCGGCTGGTGACTGACTGATGACAGTGCCCGCACGCTCTGGACTTTCTTTCTTCGTCACAGAACCGATTTTGAACCCCCTTGCGCGCAAGGTAGATTCTGCCCCTTCCAAAGAATCACCAACGACGTTTGGTACCATGAGGCTCTTTGTCTCTTTGCCCTTACTGACTGTAATATCGACCGTATCGCCGCGGTGAAGTTTCGCACCGCTTCTAGGATCCTGCGATATAACAGTTCCTTCTTCCTTGTCCGAATACTTTTCATAAATGGTGCCAATCTTCAGCCCCATCTTCTGCACCTTCGCTACTGCATCGGATTTTGACAGACCGACGAGATCCGGCATTTCTAGGTCTTCGCCGCCTTTGCTGACCTTGATGGTGACGAGGCGATCTTCCTTGACCTTTGCACCTGCTGCTGGATTTTGGCTGACCACCTGCCCTGCAGGGGTATCGGTGTCAAACACCTCTACGACATCGACGCGAAGCTTCTGATCTTCGAGAATCTGTCGTGCAAGTGCCAGCGGTTTTCCCGTAACATTTGGGACGACGACTTCATTCGAGCTCCAAAACTTTCCATAGCTCATAAAGGCGCCGACGCAAAAGCCCATGATGAGGACGGCAATGAGACCAATGATAAACTTTTTCGACTTATATGCCGGACGCTCTTCCTCCTCATACGCTCCATGCGGCACCGTATGGGATGCTATAGGCTGGTTCGTGATGCGCGGAAGTACCTGCGTTGCCTCTGCATCCGGGGCATTTGCCACGCCTTCATTTCCTACCGCCCCCTTTATCAGCAATTCCTGCGCACGGCGAATTTCCTGTATGAGGTTTTCGCCGGAAGGGCGCATGTCGGGCTCTTTGCTCATCGCACGCTCGACGAGTATCGCCGTAGCCAGCGAAATCGAAGGATTCAGTTCCCGTACGGATCTCGGCTTCTCCTGAAGATGCTTCATCGCAATGCTGACCGGCGTCTCGCCGTTAAAAGGAAGTTTTCCTGTCAGCATCTCATAGAGAACAACGCCGAGAGAATAGACATCGGAACGCGGCGTAATCATCGTGCCCCTGGCCTGCTCCGGGGAAATATAGTGTACAGAGCCCACGATATTGCCGCTGTACGTCATCGTTGATTCCGTCACGGCACGCGCGATGCCGAAGTCAGCGACCTTAATATGTCCGCCCGGCATCATAAGGATATTGTGCGGCTTAATATCACAATGAACCAGATTGTTTGCATGTGCGCTTGCCAGTGCTTCTGCGATCTCTCGCGCAATGTTGAGCGCTTCTGCTTCTGAAAGATGTCCTTCTGCGCGGATACGATCTTTTAACGTCGTCCCCGGTACATATTCCATGACGATGTAATGCGCATCATCCGCGACGCCGACATCGTATATATTGACAATATTCGGGTGACTGAGCCGTGCTGCTGCCTGCGCTTCTTTCTGGAATCTCTTGATAAATTCCGTATCGCTTCGAAATTGATCATGCAGTATCTTCACGGCGACGGGACGCTTCAGAAGCATATCCGTGGCCTTGTAGACATCTGCCATGCCTCCACTGCCTATGAGTTCTTCCAACTTGTAACGCTGGTCGAGCACACGTTCATTCATTTCATTTCCTCCCATCACCGTGCTTATACACTATCCGTTTAAATCTCTATGCAAAAGACTCCTGCTTCTTACCTCAATGAGCGTCGCTTTCCAGCATCGTCTGTATGATATGTCTCGCGATGGGGGCGGCATATCTGCCGCCGCTTCCCGCGTTTTCAACGACGATGGCAAAGACAATTTTTTGCTTTTTGAGCTGCGCCGAGCCTATGAACCAAGCATGGTCTGTGCCGTGTCCTGTTTCTGCCGTACCGGTCTTGCCTGTCACGCGAATTCCCTTGACAGATGCCGAACGCCCCGTGCCCTTTTGAACGGCTTCCTCCATGTAGCTATCGATCGTCGCTGCTATGTCCGGGGTAGTTGCTGTCTTCCAGACCTCTGGCGTCGTCTTGCTGAGAACCGTCCCGCTTTGCGAGAGGACTTCCTGTACAAGGTACGGCTTCATAATCTTGCCGCCATTGGCATATGCATCAGCAAGGAGCGCCATGTTGAGCGGCGTCACCAGAAGAGTGCCCTGTCCAATCGATGCCTGCGCCTGATCGCCCTTTGTCAGATGACCGAAGTCCGGCAAATGTGCAGGCTCCATAGAGATGTCGCCGCCAAATCCTTCAGAAAAGCCAAAGCGCTTATACGTGCGCGCGAGCCGATCATCACCAAGACGCATGCCGAGTGTACCAAAGGTAATGTTGCAGGACTCAACAAGTGCTTGACGGAGATTCACACGTCCGTGAGCCTCATTATTGTACTCTCTGATGGTAAAACCATTGCCGACATCAAGGACGCCCGTACAATTGATGATCTCGCGTTCCGTGGCAACGCCCTCTGTAAGTGCCGCATCTGCAATCATCGGTTTGATCGTCGAGCCCGGCGGGTACATCCCTTGCACCGCACGATTTAAGAGTGCGCCATCCACCTGCTTGCTGAGGGACGTCCACGTTGCTTCAATGTTGTTCGGATCGTAGGAGGGCGTGCTCGCCATGGCTAAAATCGCGCCGGTATGTGCGTCCATGACAACGACGGCACCACGTGAGCCGCCCAGCCCTTCGTACGCCGCCTGCTGAATACGTGCATCCACGGTCAATTGGACGTCATTGCCGCGATCGGACTGCAGGAGCTGTGCGACGGGACCCATACGCCCCATATCTTCTGTTAAACCGAGAAGTGCGCGGTTTTCGTGTCCCTCAATGCCTGCACTGCCGATTTCAGATCCACTGTATCCAGTAACCGCTGCCATGACTTCCCCCATCGCATAGCTTCGGGTACCATCCGACTTTGTCTCCACTAGGATATTGCCGTTTCGATCCAGGATTGAACCGCGTATGATGTCAGAGCGCGCTGCTGCTTCCCGTGGATTCATCGGATTTTGTGCAAGATCGTCCGCTTCATAGCTTGACAGATAGATAAGGTAGCAGCCGAGTGCCATGAAGACGAGGAGTGCAAAAAGGGCGACGCGAAGAACCTGCTTTTTTAATTTTGCGTCAGCCATCGGCATCCCTCCTCGTATAGGATATAATTGTCCCTAAGATGAAGAAGCTGGCCAGCATCGAACTGCCGCCATAACTGATGAACGGCAGGGTGATGCCTGTCAACGGGATGAACTTCGTGACACCCGCAATGATGATAAAAGCCTGCATAAAGAGCAGAATACTGGAACCTGCAACCACGAGCAGATCCTTTTCCATGCGGCAGGAAAGTGCAACCATGGTGCCGCGCCAAAAGAGGCAGATATATATGACCATCAGCATGAGCGTTGCGATAAGCCCGAGCTCTTCAGCAACAGCGGAAAAGATAAAATCCGTATGTACCTCGGGGATGAAGCCCGGATGACCAAAGCCAAAACCCGCACCCCAAATCCCGCCTGTTCCAATGGAAAAAAGCGACTGCACAATCTGATACGCCATGCCATTTGGATCCTGCCATGGATTCAGCCATATGTCAAAGCGCACGCGCACATGGTTAAACAGTTTATAGCTGACGATGGATGCCGCTGTCACAAAGATAAGCGACAAAAAAACATACGATTTATTCCCCGTCGCCATAAATGTCATCGTCGTCGCGATGCCAAAGAACAGTAGCGCAGAGCCAAGATCGCGCGCCACGACAAACATCAGAACGGCAATGCCCCAAATGACGATAAGCGGCGCGATAAAACGCACAGGCGGGAGTTTTAAAAAGAGGAGCTGCCGTGCCGGAAGCGAGAGCACGCGCCGATGATCCGAAAGGAAGGCAGCGAGGAAGAAAACGATGAGTATCTTTCCAAATTCTGAGGGCTGCACCGAGATGGGACCAAAGACAATCCAGTTCCTGCTGCCGCCGATCTCCGTACCAATGATAAGCGGAAGAATGAGCAGCACAATGCAGGAAAGCCCCAGGATATACGGATACGCCAAGATGCGCCGGATCACCTGAGAAAAGCGAATGACAAGGAGCATCAGAAGCATGGCGAGAAGCAGCCATCGCAGCTGTACGATGAGAAGCGATGGTTTCAGCCGTGCAATCTCGATAATCCCCAGACTCGAAAGCATCAACGCCATGGGAAAGAGCATGATGTCAAGCTTTCTTCGTATCAGTATTGCCTGCACAAGGATGGAAAATAAAATGACAGCCGCAAGCCATGGAAGATATGAAAGTCCTAGAAGCATCGCGGGGGAAACCGTCCCGATGACAGGATGTGCCTTGAGATAGAGGACACCCAGCCCCGAGATGAGAAGTCCGATAGGTGCGAGAAGCAAGCTCCGTGTGCTCATGGGGCGTACTCCACGACGATTGCCGTCACATTGTCCTTGCCGCCGGCCTCCACTGCTTTCTTCACAAGGCTTTCTGCCTTATCCTCTTCACTTCCGGATAGTACCAATTGAATCCCTTCGTCTCTCACCATATTCATAAGACCGTCACTGGCTAAAAGCAGGACATCGCCCGCCTCAAGCGTAAAACTACCGGTATCGACCTCGATAGTCTCTTCGGTTCCGACGGCACGCAAAAGTACATTTTTCTGTGGATGACTGCGTGCCTCTTCTTCCGTAATCTCGCCTTCTTCGACAAGTTTTTCTACATAGGAATGATCGTGCGTCACTTGGCTGAAGTTCCCATCGCGCAGGATGTAGAAACGACTGTCGCCAACATGTGCATAAGACAGTGCGCCCCCCTCAGCTATGGAAAACAGGGTTGCCGTCGTCCCCATGCCTTGATATGCTGGGATATTTTCCGCACGCGCAAGAATCTTTTCATTGGCATCCTCGATTGCCGCGCGAAGTTCCTGCTCACCGGGCGCCCTCTCACTTCCCCTTAATCTTTCATGTACCGTTCGTATGAGAAGCCGACTTGCCACTTCCCCCGCTGCATGACCGCCCATGCCATCAGCTACGACGAAGATCCCCGGTGGAAAGGCGGCTAAACTGTCCTCGTTGCTCGACCGCACGCGTCCGACATCCGTCGCCATTGATATTCTGCTCCTGCCAATGACAGGAATAGAAAACGAAGGGCTGTCCAATGCTGCCGTGCAATTTTCCGAATTACACATAGAACTCACCTCTCAAACTGAAGGGTGACCATTCCAACACGAATGAGGTCGCCTACGCGAAGATAGGCGCGCCCTGTAAGAAAATTTCCATTGACGTATGTATGGTTTCTGCTGCCAAGATCTTCTACAACGAACTGGCTGCCGTGCTTATAGATAGTGGTGTGATGATTGGACACATAGCCTTCTGGGATGACAATGTCGTTATCCTGCCCACGCCCGATGGAAATCTCGGTCGAAAAAGGAAACCGCTTTCCAGAAAGCGAGGGTTCTTCCGTCTCCACAACGATAAGAAACGCTTCTTTTGGCAGAGGTTCCTTCTGTGATTCATTCATTTTTCGTGTGTAGTCACGAAAGACATTCTGCACAACGCGTCCACAAAACCAAACGAGCCAGAAAAGGACGCCGTATTCCAGCACGATACGCAATATTTTAAAGAATAATGCCGTGGCAGGCAATCAGATCACCTCATATTGGAAAACGGTCTCGCCCGTCCGGATTCGATCCCCCGGCTGCAGCATGGCTTTACGGACACGTTTCCCGTTCACAAAAGTCCCATTTGTACTCCCCGCATCATGAATGACATGGCGGTGATCTTCGTAGTCAATATAGGCATGGCAACGCGAAGCATTCGTATCGGTCAATATGAAATCATTCGTTTCCTGCCTGCCGATGCTCGTAGGTCCTTCTCCAATCTCAAGTGTCATATCGGTGTCGACACCTTCGACAACTTCGAGTACCGCAAGTTTGCGCTCAGACTCTGTACTTGTCCTATCCAGCGTAAGTTCGCGGAAGATATGCGTTCGTTCGATAACAAGTGTATCCGGTTCACCAGCCTCGGCCATGGAATAATAGCTCTTGAGTGCAAAGGAGCCGAGCTTTCTTTTAGAATCCTGTACCATGCGAATGGACAGCCTTCCCTCAAGCGCAAGGTTTAGGTGAATAATCATCCTTTCGACCGCAACGTAGAGTGCGTCAAAGACACGCGCAGAACAGAGCCGATGGTAATCATCCGTCGAGAGATGAAAAATATACAAACGCGGAATCTCTTCCGTTCTTCCGTCTTTGCTTTTCTTTACTTTCTGAGAAACTTCTTTTTCGATGCGAGCGACTAACTCGACCAGCTCGACGTTTCCGCCCAGATGTCTGTTAAAAAAACCTTCCAAATGACTGGAAAGGAAATTCTCCATATTCCATAGTCCCATGGATAACATCCTTCTTTACAATAGGATACAAAAAGAACGAACCAGCAACTTCTTTATTATAGCAGAGAAAAAGAAAATTTCACAGAGAAAAGAGAACATTCTCGATTTCTCTACGCAATTTACGCTACACACCTATGGTCTCCGCTTCCTTGCCAAGATACTTATTTCGAAGCTGACCACAGGCAGCGTTGATGTCTGCTCCCATCTCACGGCGAAGCGTAACCTCGATATGATGCGTCCTTAAATATCGTTCGAAAGCATCGATACGCCTTGCACTTGGCCGAAGCAACCCGCGCTCTTCTACAGGATTGATGGGAATGAGATTGACGCTTGCCAACTGCCCGCGCAGAAGCTTCACAAGATGCCTCGCTTCTTCCTCTCCATCCGTCAGATGATCGATTAAGATGTATTCATACGTCACCCGACGCTTTGTCGCATCTGCGTAATGCTTCGCTGCCGCAACGACATCGCCGATAGCATATTTCTTTGCAATCGGCATAATGCGCTCTCGCAGCGTCTGATACGGCGCATGCAGGGAAACTGAAAGCGAAATCGGTATACCCTCGTCTGCCAGACGATACATAGCAGGAACAATGCCAGAGGTAGAAAGTGTGATACTTCGATAGCTCATACCTAAAATATCTTGGTCATGCAGACGATGAACATAGGCGAGCACGTTGTCGTAATTTATCAGCGGTTCCCCCGCTCCCATGATGACGCAGGTGCTGACCTTCTCACCTTCTACGCGAAGCATGTCATTGATATAAACGGCTTCAGAAAGGATTTCTCCTGCCGTAAGATCGCGTGTAAGACCGTGGAGCGTAGACGCACAAAATGCACAGCCCATACTGCATCCCGCCTGTGTAGAAACACAGATACTATTGCCATACGGCTGACGCATGAGTACGGCTTCCACCGCAATGCCGTCATAAAACTCCAGAAGAAATTTCGTTGTCCTACCGTCCTTCGAGTCCAGCCGACGCTTGAGTTTCGGCATACCAATCACAAATTTTTCGGCAAGCCTTTCCCGAAGGTCTTTTGGAAGGTTCGTCATCTTAGAAAAATCCTGCACACCTGCCTGATACATCCATTTTGCCATCTGCTTTGCACGATAGGCAGATATCTCAAACGGCGATAACGCATCCTGAAGTTCCGCAACAGTCATACCAAAGATGTCGGTTTTCTTCACGAACCTTTCTCCCTTCACGAAAGTTCAGCCTTCCTATAAGGAAGGCTTTAATGCATTAGCGTCTTCTCATCCGCGCGATAAAAAAACCATCGGTATTGTCAACATGAGGCATGAGCTGTATCATATCATCCTCTCGATGCAGCTGCACGCTTTCCGTTATTTCCGGCAAAAAGTTTCCCGCTTTTTCAAGCATGAACTCCTCATGTGCTGCAAGGAAAGATTCGATGACATCTCTGTTTTCTGTCCGCTCGATTGTACAGGTGCTATAAACGAGCGTCCCTCCTGTTTTTACCGCTTTTGCCGCACTCTCCAGTATCGCAAGCTGAAGGATTGGAAGTTCCTTTAAGCTCCCTAAAGTCTTTCGCCACCGCGCATCCCCCTTCCGGCGAAGGACGCCAAACCCAGAACACGGCGCATCGACGAGAACGGCATCTGCCCTTCCCGCATAATGCGCACCGATTTCCCTAGCATCGAGGAGCACGGGAGTTATGTTTGTAATACCCAGCCGCTTTGCATTTTCTCGAATACGAGCGAGTTTATGCTCATAAATATCACAGGCAAGTACGTGCCCAGCATCTCCCATCTGTGCTGCAATATGCGTCGCTTTGCCGCCGGGGGCAGCGCAGGCATCTATGACAAAATCTCCCCTATTTGGATGCAAAATATGTGCGACAAGCATCGAACTTTCATCCTGCACCTGCACATATCCTTCTTGAAGGGCTTTCATCGCATCCAGCGATCCATGAGATAGAATACGAATACCTTCTGGCGCCCATGATGACGACTCTGCCTTTACACCTTCCACTGCCAAACGCTTCATGATATCATCCCGCGTCGCACGAAGTGTATTGACGCGCAGAGAAAGCACAGGTTCTTCATTGTTGAAGCGGCAAAGGGCTTCCGTCTGATGAAAGCCAAATTCCTTGACCCAATGCTTCACAAGCCAGAAAGGATGCATGGCACGAAGGGCAAGCCCTTCCGTCGCCCTTCCTTTTCCTTCGGGGAACGCCGCACGCTCCGGCTCGCGCACGGCGGTGCGAAGGATGCCGTTCACCATGCCGCTCAGCCGCAGAAATCCCATGCATTTGGCGAGCTCAACGGAAGTATTACAAACAGCAGACGGCGGTACCTTGTCGAGAAAAAACAGCTGATAGATACCTAGACGAAGAATTTCCCGCACGGTCGGCTGCATCTTCGAAAGCGGCCGCGTGATGTATTTCTTTAACATCCAATCAAGTGTATCACCTGCCTTGACCGCACCGTAAACAAGTTCTGTCAAAAAACGCCGGTCGGTTTCCGTAAACCGCCCTGCCTTTAATGCTTTTCCAAGGGCAACGTTGGCATATGCCCCTAACTCGTGCACCTCAAAGAGGACGTGTACTGCTGCTTCACGCGCTTTGTCCATGTGGATTCTCTCCCTCATCCTGCACTGCGTTCACTTCCTGTCGATTGGAAAGCTCTGCGATTTTTGCACTGTTATTTCCTTCTTTGTCATATTCTTTCTTCACGAGAATGATTTTTTCGAGCTGCGCGCAAACTTCTGCCATGTCAACGTGTGTATTGTAGCAAGGTCCATTGGGACGAATATTCAGAACACCGACCGCGGGAAGCGGATAGACATCTTGAATCCCACTCATAAGATCGCGCTCACAGGCTATGGCAAGCACAGCTTTTGGTCGTGTCTTATAGACGATTTGCCGTGCCAGCGTGCCGCCTGTCGCGATGAAGAAGTGAAAGCCCATCTCATGTGAAAGTTTCACAAGCTCGCCGACATCGCATCCGCCGCAGCGCTTACAGTTATCTGGGTCGCGTGTCACTTTATGCGGACATTTCGCAAGCTGCAGGCAATGCGGCGTTATAACCAGAAGCCTGTCTGCCGGCACGCGGATGTGCATGCGCGCAAAGAGCAGATTGCTGACTTGAATAAAGGAGCCTTCCAGTTTTCGGCGCGAGATACCAAAGAGTTTTCCAAGACGCACCGCAAAGGGAAAGAGCATGTTGATGAGCTCATACACCTGTCGCTGTAAGAGAGGAAGGTATGGAAGCCCCGCAACGGCGAGCACCATGTTGAAAATGCCGAGAAAAGCTACAACCGTTATGACGGACAAAACCCCGCCTAAAATCCAAGGAAGCGCCGGTTGAATCCTAGCGAGCCCCGGCACACCGATATACCAGATAACGGAAAGGATACCGGCCATAAGAGCGGTCGAAAGCAAAAGCATACCGATAAAGACACGCTTTTGAGGCTTTGTCGCGCGAAAGGATTCGCCAAGCCTGTTCACCTCGTTCTTTTCCATTTTTTCTTTCTCGCCCATCATCTTATGTTCAGCCTTCAAACTTTGCCGGAAATAGAATACCGTGACCATTTAGATACTCAGCTACTGACATACGCTTCTTTCCAGGTGCTTGAAGCTCTAAAATCTCGATGCAGTCATCTGCCGTCGCAACGACAAAACCTTTTTTCTTATCCGCCTCGACAATCGTACCCGGTGCTTCCTTCGCCCTGCACTTCAAAGGGCACGTCTTCCAAATCTTGAATTTTCTGCCGTTTAAGAACGTAAAAGCGCCCGGCGCAGGGTCAACAGCCCGAACGAGATTATGAATTTCATATGCACGTTTATCCCATGCTATATGCACCATCTCTTTTTCGATGCGCGGTGCATAGCTCGACACGCCTGTCTGCGGCGTACGCGTCAGCGTCCCTTCAGCGATGTGCGCCAGCGTATCTATCAAAAGTTTCGCACCAAGGTTCATTAATCCGTCATGAACTTCTTCAAGTGTCGTATCTGCTCCAAGGGGAAATTCATCTTTGAGGAGCATATCGCCGGTATCAAGTCCTGCATCCATGAACATCGTCGTGACGCCCGTCTTCTTCTCACCATGCATCAAACACCACTGCATCGGCGCCGCTCCGCGATAAGCAGGCAAAAGCGACGCATGTACATTAATGCAGCCGAGCGGTGGAATATCTAAAATGTCCTGCGAGAGAATCTGTCCAAAGGCAACGACGATGATAAGATCTGGATTCTGCTCCTTAAGGAAATCCACAAATGCCGTCTCCCTGACCTTCTTCGGCTGCCAGACAGGAAGTCCGTTCTTTTCCGCCCATGCTTTGACCGGCGATGCCGTGAGTTTCTGTCCGCGTCCACGCGGCTTGTCTGGCTGTGTAACGACGCCGAGCACATGCGTCGCAGCATGAAGAGCGGCAAGGCACGGCACAGAAAAGTCCGGGGTTCCCATGAAAATGACACGGAAATCCTTCATGCCTGTTTCCCCCTGTGGATGCTCTCTGCAATGTCAATGAAAAGCTGACCTTCAAGATGATCCAGCTCGTGCTGAATGCAGCGTGCAAGAAGACCGGTCGCCGTCAGTGTCTGCTTTTTGCCGCGACGATTCATGAACTCGACCTTCACCTTTGCCGAACGCTTCACCTCACCGAAAATATCGGGAATGGAAAGGCATCCCTCTGTATTCACTGCCTCGCCCTCACGAAATTTGATGATGGGATTGATGAGTTCGATGAGTCCGTGGTCATCCTGACAGTCGATGACCACGACGCGAATTTTCTCACCGACTTGCGGAGCAGCAAGTCCGACACCGTCATTTTGATACATTGTCTCTGCCATATCATCGAGCAAGTTTCGAATGCCCTTATCCACACGTTCTACGGGAAGACAAACTTCCTTCAAAACGGGAGCGCCCGCCTTCTTTATTTCTAAAACTGCCATAAAAAAGAATCTCCTTCGAACTGTTCATATGTAGCAATCATAGCATAGAAGCAACGATAAGTAAACCTGCGAGAATCTCACCTACCAAGTACATCGGTCAATCGACAGGCAGTGTAGTGAAAACAAGAACGCTGCCACAGATTTTACTTGTGGTAGCGTTCTAACGCGTTATTTCACGCCATGTGCCTTTCCCCATGCTGCAATCTTGTCGTAGAGCGGTGTCGGAACATCGTACTTTCTGCCAAGCGCCGTAATGCGCGTGACGAGACCAGAAAACTCCGAAACACGCCCCGCAGCAACATCGCGCTGCATCGAAGTCGTCAACCCCGGAGCAAAGGCATCGATTAAGCGCAGATTCTCTGCCACGAGATCGCGATCAAAATCAATGTCCATCACCTTGCCGATCGCTTCAATCTCCTTGATCAGACCGACATACATCGTACGAATTGCTCCTTCTTTTTGAAAACTTTCACTCTTACAATTAAAGTAAAGACATGTTGCCCCCATGGGCGAGACAAAGCTGAACTTTACGAGGGCATCACGCTCGATCTCATTCGTAAAATGCGCGTGAATACCTGCTTTGCGCATGCTGTCTTCCAGTGTTTTTGCCCTACAAATCTCATTTTCCGCCACTTGCTGTCCCTTGCGGAAACCGTAAAAGACACGAAGTATTTTTTGCGGCTGCTCGATAACCCCCGGAGCAGCAATCTTGGCAAAGACGTACATACAGCCGTCCAGCACGGTCAGTCCCGGCAGCTTTTCCTGCATGACAGCGCCTGTGCCGAAAACGTTGAGGATGGGGATGACAAGCGTCTCCTTCTTTGCGACTCGGTGCGCAAATGCAATGGCATCGTCGATGCTGTAATACTTCACGCAAATGAGGAGAATGTCGGGCGTATCCTCATACGTATCCTGCGCATATGCCTTCACCTTTGGCACGACGATATTGCCGCGATGTTTCGTGTGAATCGTGAGACCATGTGCCTTCATTGCTTCGAGGTGTTTTCCACGCGCGATAAAGGAAACATCATGCCCCGCATCTGCAAGATAACCGCCGAGTACGCCGCCCGTACCGCCAACACCAAAAACCGCAATCTTCATAATAAAACCTCCGGTTAGATCCATGCAAAAAGATTAAGTTGCACATTTGCTTTTATTATAGCATACCTTTAAGAAAACGAAATAAAAGAGCCTCGCTCTAAAGAGAAAGGCTCTTTTATTTCCATACGATATATATACGAAACATCATTTTAGCATGGCAAGCATCGTACCTGCAGCCACTGCCGTTCCGATAACGCCTGCGACATTCGGTCCCATGGCATGCATCAAAAGGTAATTGCCCGGCTTTGCTTTCATTCCTACGATTTGGCTGACGCGCGCTGCCATTGGTACAGCACTGACACCAGCCGATCCAATCAGCGGGTTGATTTTCCAGCCGCTGACACGGCACATGAGTTTTCCGAAGACGACACCGCCCGCCGTGCCAAAGATGAAAGCGATAAGCCCGAGCGCAATGATGAGAAGCGTCTGCCCACGCAGGAAAGAATCTGCTGTCATCGTGAGCCCTGTACCCGTTGCAAGGAAGATCGTAACGATGTTACAGAGTGAATTTTGCGCCGTATCGGAAAGACGATCCATGACGCCCGACTCGCGCATGAGGTTGCCAAGCATCATCATGCCGAGAAGGGAAGCGATTGGCGGAAGAAGCAGACTGATGAGAATCGCCGAGACCACGGGAAAAGCAAGTCGTTCAAATTTTGTCACCGGGCGAAGCTGTTCCATCTGAACCTCACGTTCGCGCCGCGTCGTGAGAAGTTTCATAATAGGCGGCTGAATCAGCGGGACGAGCGACATATAGGAATACGCCGCAACCGCAATCGCGCCGAGAAGATGTGGTGCAAGCTGAATGGTCATATAAATCGCCGTCGGACCGTCTGCACCGCCAATGATACCGATTGCCCCTGCTTCCTGTTCTGTAAAGCCGAGGAGCATGGCACCGATAAGTGCAATAAAAACGCCAATCTGTGCCGCCGCACCGAGGAGCAGCGTCTGCGGGCGTGCGATCAGCGGACCGAAATCCGTCATCGCCCCGATACCGAGAAAAATCAGCGGCGGGAAGATCTCATTGGCGATACCATAATGAATCGCCTGCATGAGTCCTGGCTCTTCCAAAAAGCCCGTGTTTGGAAAGTTTGCGAGAATACAGCCGAAAGCAATCGGACCTAAGAGCAGCGGCTCAAATTCCTTAACGATAGCAAGGTAAAGAAGCACAAGCCCCACGAAAATCATGATTGCGTTGCCTATCGTAAAGGCGATGAAACCACTGTCAGCCCAAACGGCCTGCAGTGAAACGGAAAATGCATGGATGAGTTCCACAAGGATTCCTCCTTTTTACTTACAGATAGGTCAATCATGGCCAAAGCGTCCGGCGTTCTTCCAGCCTTCGCGCGGCAGCGGCCGAATAGCTTTGATTTTGTATCTGCTGTCCACCATGGCAACTGCGGCCGCAATGGCGGCGACGACCTCAAGGTTCAGCCCCTTCTCTTTAGAGGGCTCTGTTTTTACAGCAACCGGCTTGGGCTTAGACGTTGGTGTCGGTGTCTTTACCACATTGTCTTTCTTTTTGACGGTCGGATCAATATAGTGAATGAACCGAATGACAAGACCGAGTACGATTAGGACAAAAAACACAACCGTCATGTTAATCAGCATGATGATAAAGGGATTTGTCGTAACTGGCTCTGACATACACTCACCTCATTTTGAGAAAAATCTACCAATAAGTTTTATCAAAGTTACTAATTTTTAGAATTCAAAGAAGCCCACTGACCTCCCTCTTTCATGATAAGAATTCTATAACTTGAATACAATACACATTATAGACCTTTTAATACGAAAAAGAAAGAGATATAACTAAACTTTCTTATTACAACAACTTTTAAGAATACTATCCGCTATTTCAAAAAGTTCTACACGGGTAATTCGTACAGAACTTTATCCTTCTTTGTGATCGTGTATTTGTTCCAGTGCTACAAGCTCTTTGTCTCGTTCTTCCTTTGGCTGCTGCGCTGCTATATACATGGCGTCACCGAAAGAAAAGAAGCGATACTTTTCCTGAACTGCCGTCTTATAGGCATCAAGAACAAACTTTCGCCCAGCAAACGCGCTGATCAACATGATAAGTGTCGACTTTGGCAAATGAAAGTTCGTAACGATCGCATCGACGATTTTGAAATCATACCCCGGATAAATGAAGATATTCGTCGTACCCGATTTACCTGCAATTTCACCCTTTCCTGTTGCTGCAGACTCAAGCGTACGGATACTGGTCGTACCGACGGCAATCACACGGTGCCCCGCTGCTTTCGTTTCACGAATGAGCTGTGCCGTCGCCTCAGGAATGGAATAATACTCTTCGTGCATCTCGTGTTCTTCAATCTTTTCTACGCTGACCGGGCGAAATGTGCCGAGTCCGACATGCAGCGTAACATAACCGAGCTTGATACCGTTCACTTCAAGCTCCTTTAGCTGCTCTTTTGTAAAGTGAAGTCCAGCCGTCGGTGCAGCCGCCGAGCCTTTGACACGGCTGTATACTGTCTGGTAACGCTCTTTATCCGCAAGCTTTTCATGAATATATGGCGGCAGCGGCGTCTCACCGAGGCGATCGAGTATCTCTTCGAAAATCCCCTCATAATGGAAGCGAACGATGCGGCCGCCAAAGTCCGTATGATCGATAACCTCGCAGGAGAGTTCATCGCTAAAATGAACGATATCCCCCTTCCGCGCTTTCTTTCCAGGCTTTACCAGCGCCTCCCAATCGTTTGCGTCAATGCGGCGAAGGAGAAAGACTTCGACTTTACCGCCTGTTGGACGATGCCCAATCAAACGTGCGGGAATGACGCGTGTATCGTTGATGACGAGAAGATCGCCAGGCATGAGAAAGGCACCGAGGTTGTAGAAGTGCTGATGCGCAATAGTCTTTTTCACAGGGTCAAGCACCATGAGCCGCGATGCGTTCCTAGGCTCGATCGGCGTCTGTGCGATGCGCTCTTCCGGAAGATCGTAGTCAAAATCCGTCAATAACATGCTATACTTCCCTCATATAACTCCATGGTGTTTTCCAACAAATCACGCCTGCATCCTATGCAAGATATGCATAGCTTCTGCGACAAGCTGGGCTTCTGCTTCCAGACGCGCTCTCTTTTTCGCACGGTTCTCCTTTCGCTTTTGTTTGCGCAGTTCCCGGCTGTAACGCTCCTCTTCACTGAAGATGCAGCCGCAGTAGGGCTGACGATAAAGCCCTAATGCATGGCTGATATCGATTCCCTCTTGCCAGCCGGGACGAAAATCCTCGTAATAAAAGGAAATACCATAGCTTTTGGCAAAATGCTCTGCCGTCTGCTTCATGAGCTCATGCTGCTGATAAATGCTGTAAAACAGCGTTGATGCAAAGGCATCAAAACCGTTTTCTGCGGCAAAACGAGCAGCTTCTTCGAGTCTCCATGTATAGCACATTCGGCAGCGGCCGTTTGGTTCTGTCTCGGCAGGAAGTGCTTTTTTCAGAAAATCCCGCAGTCTGTAATGCTTGTCTCCACAAAACTTCATGCCGACCTTCTCTGCGAACTCTTCTGCGGTCTTATAGCGCATCTCCCATTCCTTATAGGGATGAATATTCGGATTGAAAAAGTAGCCAACGGGTTCGATGCCGGCTGCCCTGAGTTTCTTTACCGGGTAGCAAGAACACGGACCGCAGCACATATGTAAAAGCAAGTTCATAGCTGTATCCTTTGCTCATGAAAAATCAATTTTCCGCCGCGCCTTATCGCTCATACGAACTATCGTATCGCAAAAAGACACCGCCATCACATCTCCGGCTTTTTACCCCCATATGCGCGTAACCCGCTTCCGTCACGACACGTCCGCGCGGTGTTCGGTTGAGGAAACCCAGCTGAATCAAAAACGGCTCATAGATGTCTTCCACTGTATCCGTCGTTTCACTGATGGCGGCAGCAAGTGTTTCCAGCCCTACAGGCCCGCCCGCGAATTTTCGAATCATCGTGTCGAGCATACGGCGATCCGTCTGGTCGAGCCCCGCATGATCAACCTCCAGAAGTGCAAGCGCCTTATTTGCCATTACATCCGTGATGACACCTGTTCCTTCAATCTGGGCAACGTCGCGCACACGCTTCAGCAGGCGATTGGCAATGCGCGGTGTACCGCGGCTTCTCTTTGCAATCTCCCGCGCACCGTTCTCTTCGATGGAAATCTCGAGAATCTCCGCTGCACGCTTGATGATGTGCATGAGATCCCCCGGGGTATAGTATTCGAGACGCGAGATGACGCCGAATCGGTCACGAAGCGGTGCCGAAAGTGCTCCGGCCTTCGTCGTTGCACCGATCAAGGTAAAGGGCGCAATATCGAGACGGATGGAACGTGCACTAGGCCCCTTGCCAATGACAATGTCGAGTGCAAAGTCTTCCATAGCGGAATACAGCACTTCTTCAACCGTCCGCGACAGGCGGTGAATTTCATCGATGAAGAGCACGTCATTTTCCTGCAAATTCGTCAATAGTGCCGCAAGATCCCCCGAGCGCTCGATAGCAGGCCCCGATGTCTGACGAAAGTTCGCCCCCATCTCATTTGCGATGATGCCCGCAAGCGTCGTCTTTCCAAGCCCCGGAGGTCCGTAAAGGAGCACATGGTCGAGGGCTTCCTTTCGGTTCAACGCCGCCTTGATGAAAATAGACAGGTTGTTCTTTACCTTGTCCTGCCCTATGTATTCGACGAGCTTACGAGGGCGCAGGCTGTACTGCCAATCGTCCTGTATCTGTTCGTCCATCGAGACGATACGTTCCTCATCTTCCTCGAGATCCAATGATACCCCTCCTTTTCATTCTTCTTTCATCCGCACAAAATCTACACTACGCTTGCCCTAAAAGCACCAACGCCGCTTTGATAATATCTTCCGTTTTCTTTCCTTTGTGCCTTGCTTTCGAAATGACTTTAGCAATCTCAGCCGAACTGTAGCCAAGCGAGCGAAGAGCTTCTTCCGCCTCGTCCTGTGCATCTTTGGGAATACTATAATCCTCTGCCGCTTCATCCTTTGCATCATCATCTGACGTAATGTGCACCTTGTCTTTCAGCTCGAGAATGATGCGTTCAGCAGATTTCTTTCCAATCCCCGGCAGCTTAGTCAGAAGACTGGTCTTTTTCTCATAAATTGCATGGCAGAGCTCTGTCACCGTAATGACAGACAAAATGCCGACAGCAACCTTGGGGCCAATACCTGAGACCGAAATAAGCTGCAAAAAGAGATCGTATTCTTCCTGTGAGAAAAAACCATAGAGATGAATGGCATCTTCCCGCACACTCGTATAGATGAAGAGCGCAGCCTCTTCCTTCCGATGGACTTTCTGCTGTGTCATGCCCGTAAGATAGACGCGGTAGCCTACACCGCCCACATCGATGATACATGAGTCCTTGTAGAGGAAGATCACCTTGCCGCGAAGAAAACCAATCATAGTGCATTTCTCCATTGCATGCTATTTACACAATACGTCGTACAGATGGCAATGGCGAGCGCATCTGCCGTATCATCCGGCTTTGGCGGATGCGGCAGATGAAGGAGCTTTGTCACCATGTAAATAACCTGCTCCTTCGTCGCCTTGCCGTAGCCCGTCACATCCTGCTTAATCTGCATCGGCGTTCGCTCTACAATGGGAAGACTGTTCTTCGCTGCTGCAAGGAGAACGACACCACGTGCCTGACCGACGGGAATTGCCGTTGTAACATTCCGATTGAAGAACAGCTTTTCTACGCCCATGACCTCGGGCTTGTGCTTTTTAATCAGTGTATCAAGCGCATCGTAAATCTTCATCAGACGCTCTTCCATGCGCATTTCCGGCACGGTGAAGACCGAGCCATAAGCCAAAGGCCGAAGACGACTGCCGACCGTTTCGACGAAGCCGTATCCACAAATCGCCGTTCCGGGGTCAATGCCAAGTGTTATCATGCATTCCTTTCATAGCAAAACGGTCTTTACGGGAAAAATTCCGCTTCCCATCGCAAAGACCGTTTTTAGAAACCATGGGGAAAATGCTTATTCTCCGTCCGATTCGTAATTCGTGTAGACGTTCTGGACGTCATCGTTGTCCTCAAGTGCGTCGATCAGCGTCTGCATCTTCTCCGCATCTTTTCCTGCAAGACCAACCGTCGTATCCGGAACCATTGTGACTTCCGCAGAAGCCGTCTCGATGCCTTTTTCAGCAAGTGCCTGCTCAATAGCATCGAAAGCATTTGGCTCTGCTGTAATTTCGAAAATCTCGTCTTCCGCTTTCATATCTTCTGCGCCGGCGTCGAGAACAATCTCCATAAGCTCATCTTCATCACCAAAGACTTCTTTTTCAACGAGAAAGACCGCCTTCTGCTTGAACATCCAAGAGACGCAGCCATCCTGACCGAGATTGCCGCCGTACTTCGAGAAGAGATGACGGACATCTGCCGCCGTGCGATTGCGGTTATCCGTCAGAATGTCGAGCATCACCGCTGTGCCGCCCGGACCATAGCCCTCGTACATCAGCTCTTCATAATTGCTGCCTTCCGTCGCGCCAAGGCCTTTTTGGATGGCGCGATTGATATTGTCCTTCGGGATATTGTTCGCCTTTGCCTTCGAAAGCGCCAGCTTCAACCGCATATTACCCGTTGGATCGCCGCCACCCATACGAACGGCAATCGTGATCTCACGACCGATCTTCGTCGTTATCTTCCCGCGAATGGCGTCGTTCGCGCCCTTCTTGCGCTTGATATTCGCCCATTTGGAATGTCCTGACATTCGTTTATCGCTCCTTCACTTGCGTTACTTGTTCTATCTTAACATAAATATAGGGTTCAGACAATTATTCACAGGACAATCTTGTAATATTTCTTCTTGCCCTTCTTGACGATGGCATGTCCTTCTGCAAAGTCCGTTTCTGATAAAACATAATCTGGATCTGTAACCTTTGCGTCATGCAAGCTGAGACCATTCTGCTTGATAAGACGACGCCCTTCTCCCTTCGATGCAAAGACTTTATTCGCCATCAAGACATCGAGGAGCTTCTCGCCGACAGCCGCCTTGATTTCCGGCATGTCAGCCGCGCTTCCGGCACCGCTGAATAAGGCTTCAGCTGCTTGCTTTGCCCTTTTTGCTTTCTCTTCGCCGTGAACGATCTTTGTGACTTCGTAAGCAAGAACAGTCTTCGCCTCGTTGATAGCAGAGTCTTTCAGACTGCCAAGACGATGAACTTCCTCCATGGGGAGAAACGTCAGCAATGCCAGACACTTCTCGACATCTGTATCGTCGACATTGCGCCAATACTGGTAAAATTCGTAGGGACTCGTCTTTTCAGAGTCGAGCCAGAGCGCACCGCCCGCCGTTTTCCCCATCTTCTTGCCATCGCTCTTCGTCAGCAGGCGATTCGTCAAACCATAAACGGCCGTGCCATTTTTCCTGCGATTGAGCTCGACACCTGCAATGATGTTCGACCATTGGTCATCGCCGCCCATCTCGAGCCTGCAGCTATAGCGGCGATTTAGCTCTAGGAAATCGTAAGCCTGCATGACCATGTAATTGAACTCAAGAAACGTCAGCCCCTTTTCCCAACGCTGCTTGTAGCACTCGGCGGCCAGCATGCGGTTGACAGTAAAGCAGGCGCCGACATCCCGAAGAAGGTCAATATAATTGAGCTTTCTAAGCCATTCGCCATTGTCAACCATCAGCGCTCTGCCGTCCGAAAAATCGATAAATCGCTGAAACTGCTTCTTGAAACACGCGCAGTTATGTGCAATGTCTTCGTCGGTCAACATCTTCCGCATATCTGTGCGTCCCGAAGGATCGCCGACTGTACCTGTACCGCCGCCGACCAAGCAGATGGGGCGATGCCCTGCACGCTGAAGATGTGCCATAGCCATAAGCGCAATGAAATGGCCTGCATGCAGACTGTCCGCCGTCGGATCAAAACCGATATAAAAGGTGACTTGCTCTTCATCAAAGAGCTTTCTCAATTCTTCTTCGTTTGTACATTGCGCAACGAAGCCACGCTCGACTAATGTATCATAAACATTTGTCAACAATCTCTCTCCTTCAAGTGCTCGGCATATTCTTTATGTCATATCTTTCTATTTAACGAACTCTCGGTCAATTACGCCCTTTCGAGCTGCCGCCTGCCATGTTAGGCGCACCGGCGGACGTTCCTCCGGATGGAGATGTATCTGACGCTGCTGGCGCTGATGCTGCAGGTGCCTCTCTTGCTGGCGTTCCGCCGCCTGTGTCATTCGATGTGCCCTGCTTCGACTTCGTCTTATTGCTGCCCTGCTTCTTGGGAGAATCGCTGCTGCTCTGGCTTCCGCCGCCGTTTTTATCATTGCCGTCACCATTATCAGCGGTTTTCTGCTCCTCTGCAGGCGGTTCAAAATCCTTTACGGGCGTTGAAGCAAGTGCCTTTGACATGAAGATATTCCATATCCGAGCAGGCAGGACACCACCACCACCGCCGCCAAGTGATGTATTGTCATCGTTTCCGACCCATACACCTGCGACGAGATCCGGCGTGTAACCGATAAACCATGTATCGTGATAATCGCTCGTCGTGCCCGTCTTGCCAGCAGCTGGACGCCCGATATCCGCCAGCGTACCCGTACCGTGTGCAATGACCTCTCGAAGCATACCTGTGAGTTCCCATGCACTGTTTTCGCTGATGACCGTCTTCTGATTTGGCTGTGCCTCCTCGAGCACCTTGCCATTGCGATCAAGCACTTTCACGATAATGACAGGATCCACATGAACGCCCTTATTGGCAAAAGTATCATAGGCTGCGACAAGCTCCAGAGGCGTCACGCCTCTCGTCAGTCCGCCAATCGCGGTCGACAAATTGCCATCATTCTGTGCGCCTTCAAGGACGAAGGTCGAAATACCCATTTCCTGCGCATAATGAATCGGCTTTTCTATGCCGAGCTTTTGTGCAAGCTTAATCGTCGGAACGTTGATCGACAGACGCGCAACATCCTTGAGTGCAACGGCTCCACGGAAACGCCGATCCGCATTCTGCGGCGACCATCCGCCGATGTCTATAGGGCTGTCTTCAATAATGCTCGACGGCGTGAAATTATTTTCAAGCGCTGCCGCAAAGACGAATGGCTTGAATGCCGACCCCGGCTGACGCTCTGCCATCGTTGCGCGATTGAATTTATCCGTGCCGCGGCCTCCGACCATCGCTTTCACATAACCGTTATGTGGATCAATAGCGACGATAGCTCCCTGCGGCTGTTGTACGCCGTTGCTATCTACACGTACATCCGGCAATTCCTTCATCGCGGTTTCTGCCGCCTGCTGCATATCTAGATCCAGCGAGGTATAGATCTGAAGCCCGTCCTTATAGACGGCGTCTGCACCATACTTATCGATGAGTTTCTGCGTGACATAATCGACAAAATACGACGCTGTCTGCCCGCTATTCTCTGGCTGCGCTTTGACAAGATTGAGCTTCTCTTCTTTCGCCTGCTCCTCTTCCGATGCCGTGATATAACCATATCGCTTCATCTGATCGAGAACAGTGACTTCACGCTTCTTTGCAACGTCTGGATTATTCAGCGGTGAATAATAATTGGGGCTCTTTGGAAGCCCGGCAAGCATCGCACACTCGCTCAGCGTCAGATCTTCGACATTTTTGCCAAAGTATGTCTTTGCCGCTGCCTGCACACCGTACGCGCCTTGTCCGAAATAGATTTGGTTCAGATAGAGCTCTAGAATTTCCTGCTTCGTATATTGGTGCTCAAGCTGAATAGCCAAGAAAACTTCTTGAATCTTGCGCTTCAGCGTGCGTTCCTGCGTGAGATACGCGTTCTTTGCCAGCTGCTGTGTGATGGTCGATCCGCCTTCCGTGACTTCTCGGCCACGGAGATTGGCATAAACGGCACGTATAATGCCGCGTGGATCTATGCCCATATGGTCATAAAAGCGATTGTCCTCGACAGCGACGAAGGCATCCTGAAGATTCTTTGGTACCTGATCAAGCTTGACCGGTATACGATTCTCCGTCGCGTGAATACTGGCAATCTCTTTGCCATTGATATCATAGATCTGCGATGATGCCGGCGGACGAAAGTCATTGATAAGATCCGGCTTCGTATTCATGCTGGCAGTTAGAAAGCCACCGCCGATCCCCACGATCATAACAAAAAGCACAAGAAAAAATCCGATGACAATCCTTGTCATACGCGAAGTCTTTTTTTTCTGTGGACGTTTCTGCGGGCTGGGTTTTCTTGCCCCTTGTTCCATGCAGTTTCCTCCTAAAATACGACGAGACCTCCTGCCTCTTTTACCCGAACGCGGGCGATCCCTGTTGATAAATGGGTAAATTATTGTTCATTTTACCACATCTGACATAAAAAACCTATGGTTTCCTAGAAGAATTTGAAAATACTATGGAAAAAGCTCTCTAACAAGACTTGTGCGCATACCTATGAAGTGATGTTATTTCAACGATATGACGGTTGCACCTGTTCCCCCCTCTCCCATATCAGCAAAAGCGAAGCTCTCTATATTTCGATGACGCTTTAAGTAACTATGCACGCCCTTTCGAAGAGCACCCGTCCCCTTTCCATGAATGACAAGGATTTGACTGAGACCTGCCATCACAGCATCGTCGATGAATTTCCCGAGGGCAATCTCCGCCTCATCGACCATCATGCCACGGATATCTATTTCACGGCCGATCGCTTGTGTCTTCTGAAGAAAGCTCTCGGAAGAACGCTTGCCGCGCCCGCCTATATTCTGCATCTTTGAAGAATCCTGCGCCTTTGCCGCATGACCGAGGAAGGTACATTCTCTTGCATGAAGTTTCATGTGCAGACTGCCGATCGCAACTTCAATGTCCTTTCCCTTGATCGCTGTTACCGTACCACGTTGATCCAATCGTTTGACATAGACGATATCCCCACATGCGATGGTCTTGAGGTCAATAGGCTTTCCAACGCCCTTTTGCCCCATGATGCCAGAGCGCGTACGTGCGGCCGCTTCCGCCAGACGGCGCCTTGCTTCCTGCATCGCCTTCTGCCGTGCCTGAATTCCTTGGTCATCAAACTGCTCTTTGAGCTTCTTGATGATGTTTTCTGATTCACGACGCGTACGGCGCACTAAGGCAGCGCTCTCATCGCGCGCCTTCTTTATCATCTTGCCTTTCTTTTCAGAAAGCTCCTCGCGCATGCGATTTACCTTCTGCTCAAGCTGCTCTATACGGCGCTGACGCTCGGCAATATCGGCATTTCGCTCCTCGAACATTCGCTTTTCATGCTCGAGTTCGTTGATCACATGCTCAAACTGCGCGTGATCCGCTTCGATAAGCTGCTTGGCACGAAGGATCAGCGCGTCTGAGAGTCCAAGGCGGCTACTGATGGCAAAGGCATTGCTCGCACCAGGCATGCCGATGAGGAGACGGTACGTTGGACGCAGCGTCTCTATATCAAACTCCACACAGGCATTCTCGATGCCATCGTGTGTAAAGGCAAAGGTCTTGAGCTCTGAATAATGTGTCGTTGCCATCGTCACGATTCCAATTTCAAGAAGTCGCTCAAGGATTGCCATGGCAAGCGCTGCACCTTCTTCTGGATCCGTTCCTGCACCTATCTCGTCGAGAAGCAAAAGATCATTTCTGTCAACACGCTTCAAGATTTCAACCAGATGTGTCATATGTGCAGAAAAAGTCGAGAGACTTTGTTCGATGCTCTGCTCATCGCCGATATCTGCATAGATGTTCTGAAAAATGCTGATTTCAGAATCTGCTTCTACCGGAAGATAACAGCCAGACTGTGCCATCAGTGCTAGAAGACCGAATGTTTTCATCGAAACCGTCTTGCCGCCGGTGTTTGGTCCCGTAACGAGCAGCATGCGATTCTTCTCGCCGATCTCAATATCGATGGGAACGACTTCCTCAGCATCGATGAGCGGATGGCGCGCACCGAGAAGCTTTGTCCTCCCATCTTCATTAAGATGCGGAAGCGTTGCTCCCATCGCATCCGCCAGTCTTGCCTTGGCAAAGGCAAAATCGATAGAGGCGAGGATGGCAAGATTCTCACCTAAGACACCTGTGTTCTTCTTTACTTCTGACGTCAGATGACGGAGGATACGGCGAATTTCCTGCTGCTCTTGAAGCATCAGCTGTTTGACATCGTTGTTCAATTCGACGACGGCCATCGGTTCAATAAAGAGTGTCGAGCCCGTTGCCGACTGGTCATGTACGATGCCGGGAAACTGCGGGCGGTACTCTGCTTTAACAGGAATGACGTAACGCTCATCGCGAACGGAGACGATCATATCTTGAAAAAACTTCTGATACTGCGGCGCATGAAGAATGCTTCCGATGCGTTCTTTAATGCGGCTTTGCACCGAACTTATCCCCTGCTTGATACGGCGAAGCTCAACACTCGCATCGTCACGAAGCCTGCCGTGCTCGTCAATCGTGTTTTCCAGCAATCTTTCGAGCTGTCCCAAAATCTCGATCGAATGCGCCCGCTCCTTCAATACTGGCGCTTCAACTTCCGATTCCTTAAAAAATTGCTTAACGTTCCGCATAGCGTAAAGTGTGCTCATAATATCCGTCATAGCAGGAAGATCGAGAGAAGCGCCCTTCTCCACGGTTTTCAGTGCAGGACGAATGTCCATAAATCCACCGAGAGGCGGTGAGGCAATCGCAAAGATGCGAACGGATTCCTCCGTCTCTGCCATACGGTCGCGGACGACCTCTGCCTCGCTTGACGGTGTTAGCATTCTTGCAAGCTCCTTGCCCGGAGAGGAGCTTGCAAACGCAGCGAGCTTTTCGCGGATAGCTTCGTATTCTAAAATATGAAAAGATTCTTCGAGCATATCTGCCCCTTTCCTAACTCGAGTAAAATCAAAGCACGCCGCGGAAATAATGTCCGCGTGTGATGTCCCTACCTTCAAGGCGCGCAATCTGTGCCTTTTCTTCTTCCGTATCTTCTCTGCGCTTCTTCATACGCTCCTTATAAGCGGTGACGATCTTTTGTATCTCGCTCTCTGTCATCGCCTTCGCTTCGATTCGCAGCGTCTTGACGCCCCTTTCGATCAGTTTTCCTGCATGCGGAAGCATCGAAAGCGTCTTGCTGTTGAGGACGTGCATATGGCAAAATTCATCCGTTCGAAGCGGAAAGGACACGTCCTTTCTATCCTTTAACGAGAACGTCCCACGCACGCAGGGCATGGAGCATTTGCCTCTATCAACACCGCCAAGGAAGCTGCCCATAATGCAGTATGCTGAAATCATAAGTTCCAACCTGCCATGAACGATTGCCGTGAGCGGCAGTACGCTCTGATGCACCAGCTCTGCTAGCTGCTCAACATTGAGTTCAGGCGATGCCGTAGCTTCGCTGACACCATAGTCTTTTAGAAAAGCCAATATCTCCTTATTAAAGGAAATCAGCGAATAATCCGCGTGAATCGGCAGACTCGTCAAGCGGCGCACGAGAGACAGCATCCCGATGTTATGTACATGGATGGCATCAGGCTGTATATCTTCAAACACACAAACGAGCTTTTCCATCGCCTTCATCATCGAGTCCTTGACAATGCGCGGTGTCGAAAAGTCGATGCGTGCCCCACGAGTTCGCGCAAGCTCTGCCGCCTTTTGGTAATCTCCCGCCGTAATACGCGTATGCGTGTAAGACTCTCCGCCGAAAAGGATGCTGTCCGCACCTGCATCAAGTGCAGTTTTTGTCTTTGCCAGTGTATCAACGGCAACCATGAGATGCGCTTGCTTTTGCGATGCTTTTCGTACAATCTGTTCGTCATTATACCGTCCTGGTTCCCGTGTAATTTTTGAAAGACGCGCCTTTTCCAGCATATCCACGGCTCTGCGCCGCGCCTCATTGATCTCGCTGACGGGCACCATAACGTTTTTTCCAAGGTTGGTTGTGAGACTGGTTAGTGCAAAGGGCGAGGAACCTAGGCGTCCCACTTGTTTTTCTACCGTTTCCTTTGTGAGGGGACGTCTCTTAGCAGATTCTGCGATAAAATCGGTCTTGCCGATGCCGACAGTTCCCAATTCATCCTCATAACGGATTTCAAGCGGTCGTCCAATATCCGCAAAGACTTCGCCTTTCACAGGTAAGCGGCGGATCGGAGCACCGCCTGAATAATACGCTTTCGCTTCTTCCATGAGTGCGGCATCAAAGATTTTGAAGATGCGGTCGTTCCTGCTGATGCGCCCCGCAAGCTGGAATGAGACAATCTCGCCTGCCTCTGCCCTTTGCACACTGCCCTTTTTTGTAAAGAGATTTTCTATTTTCGTCTGTACGCGGCCGCCGACCTTGACCCAAATATTCACTTCATCGCCGACAACAAGTCTCGTTTGAAGTTTCACCGTCACGCGCTCTTTTTCGCGGTCATAATCTGCCACGCGCCCGACCAGAAGACCGCGGTTATTCGGACGACGGTCACTCATCATATTCTTTCCGGGCTTTCCGAAAAGGTAAGCCGTTGTAAAGTCGCGATTGAAGATCTGCGTTAAATTATCACGCGTCTCTTTTAAAATGGTATAATGGTTCGCATAAAAAGAATGAATCGCCTTTCGATAGGCATCGACCACCGTATGGACATATTCCGGGCGCTTCATGCGTCCTTCAATCTTAAGCGATGTTACGCCTGCCTTGATAAGCTCCGGCAATGCGTCAATCGTATTGAAATCACGCGGCGAAAGAAGGTAGTCTCCGGCTTCTTCCTTTAATACATCCTTGCCATCCGCATCCACCAGCGTATAGGGCAGACGGCAGGGCTGCGCGCAGCGGCCGCGATTGCCGCTGCGCCTGCCGATCATCGAGCTCATGAGACACTGACCAGAGTAACAGACACAGAGTGCACCGTGCATGAAGGTTTCAATCTCGATGGGCGAGTGCTTGCAAATATGTCTTATTTCTTTAAGCGACATCTCACGCGCAAGAACAGCGCGTGAGAAACCTATGTGCGCTAGTGCCAGAACGCTTTCAAGGTTCGATACGCTCATCTGCGTACTTGCGTGAAGCGGAAGATGCGGCGCTACTTCGCGAGCCATTCGCGCGACGCCGAGATCTTGCACCAGTGCAGCGTCTGCCCTCACTTCATCTAAGAAACGAAGGTACTCTCGCAGCAGGGGAAGTTCTTCGTCGCGCACGATGGTATTGACCGTCACATGGATGCGAACATCCCGCAGATGCGCGTAGCGGATGGCCTCGCGAAGACCATCCGCATCAAAATTACCAGCATAAGCACGTGCACCAAAATGATCACCTGCGAGATAGACAGCATCCGCACCGCTTTCTACAGCAGCGCGAAGAGCTTCGACGCTGCCCGCCGGTGCCAAAAGTTCAACCAAGGTTTTGCCTCCGTTATTCGTTCTTTCCTAGAGAATCTCTTTCTGCTTCTTCTGGCTTGCCGCCTTTCGTCTCGTCCGCTGATGCTCCTGCAGTTTCTTCAGAAGCATCGGCAAGCCCCATAAGTTCTGCATCTTTTTCTCCCATATCCCCCTGTATCAATGCAAGCTGTTCAGGGTCCAGATCTTTAATAGCTTCTTCACTCGTCGGCAGGCTTGGAAGATCATCGAGTGAAGCGAGACCAAAGGATTGCAGAAAGTTATCTGTCGTGCCGTAAAGAATCGGCCAACCGACGACCTTTTTCCGCCCCATCTCCTGAATCAGTTCAAGCTCTAACAGCTTGGCAAGTGCGCGCTCCGTGCGAACACCACGAATCTGTTCAATCTCGGTCTTTGTAATCGGCTGCTTGAAGGCAATGATGGAAAGCGTTTCCATCGTCGGTGCGGAAAGACGCCGTTCGATCACCTGCCCAAGGCGCTCGACAGCATAAAACAAGTCGGGGCGCGTGACGAGCTGAAAGCCGCCCGCAACACTTCGAAGCGCCAGCCCGCTCTTTCGCTTTGCAAGCGTTTCTGAAAGGCATGTCAATAAAGTCTGCACTGTAAAGATATCGGTTTGAAGGATACTCGCCAGTTCCTCCGCAGAAATCGGATCGCCCGCAGCAAAGAGAACAGCTTCCAAAACATCAGAATCCAATGTCTTGCCCTGCTTGTTTTTAAGAAGTAACAAACTGTCCTGCTCTTTCAGCGGCAAATCTCCCATCAGGATGCCTCCTCTCTCATGGCGATGTAGATCTCCGAAAAATTTCTGCTCTGATAAACCGTGACCATCCGAAGCTTCAAAAGTTCAAGAAGCGCTAGAAAGGACGCGATGCACTCGTTCCTTGTGCCGTGAAGAAATGCCTCTGAAAAAAGCAGCCGACTGCCGTTTCGTTGAAGGAGAGACAAGATATCCTCCATCTTGTCCTCCATGCGATACGAATCGCTTGTGACAAGCACGGAAGGAATCGAAAGATCCGCTTTGACGGCAAGTACTGCACGAAATGCCTTCATGAGCTCCGCCAGCGAAAGATTGCCCGGCGGAAGGCGCCGGACAGGAAGGTCTATCGGTTCGCGCGCGATATATCGCTCTGCCGTCTGTGCCATCTCCGTTAAAAGACCGCTGACCGTCTTGAATTTTCGATACTCTAGAATGCGGCGGACGAGTTCGATGCGCGGATCTTCCTCCTCATCTTCTTCCTGTACCCGCTTAGGGAGCATCATGCGCGATTTAATTTGAAGGAGTGTCGCTGCCATCAAGAGGAAGGTACTTGCAACCTCCATATTGAATTCGCGCATCTTGTCGATATAGGCAAGGTATTGCTGCGTAAGCTCTGCAATCGGAATGTCATAAATGTCGATCTTATTCTTTTCAATGAGATGCATAAGAAGATCCATCGGTCCCTTGAATGCCTCAAGCTTTACTTCGTAATCAGACATCGTTCAAATCAGCCGAAAAAAGGCATGAGTATCATACGGAAGATAAACCACACCAACTGCTGCAGCGGAATCAAGATATAGGTCAGAACAGGTGTCATGACGAATACGATGAGAATAAAGAAGGAGTATCGCTCAATCTGTGCATATCGATAGGCATAGCGAGCTGGAAGAAAGTGCTTTAGGATATGCGAACCATCCAGCGGCGGCAAGGGAATCATGTTAAAGATCGCAAAGTTGATATTGTAAAGAACGATAAGCTGAAGGACAAGGTACGTTCCCTGACTCATGCGGCCGAAGAATTTACTGTAGATGAGGAGCACAACCAGTGTCAGAAAAGCGAGGAGGAGATTTGCTGCAGGTCCCGCAAGGGATACAAGAATATCGTCTCGCTTATAGTTCTTGAAGTTACGCGGGTTAATCATGACAGGTTTTGCCCAACCAAAGTGGGCAAGGATGAGCATCAAAAGACCGATGGGGTCGATATGCGCCAGTGGATTAAGCGTCAGCCGTCCCGTCATGCGCGGTGTAATATCGCCGAGTGCGACCGCGGCGCGTGCATGTGCATACTCATGCACTGCCATCGCCAATATGAGCCCTGGCAGCCCGGCGATAAAACTCATAATATCGAAGTCAAACATATCTTACTCCTATATCATTTCTTTGCCTGCTCGCGTTCCCAGAGAAGTAGGATGCCGACCATAGACTTCGCATCGCATATACTTCCGTCCTTCACCAGTTCCACAGCTTTTTTCAGCGGCATACGAACGACGTTGATAAATTCATCCGCATCCGTATGCTGCTTTCCAGCCGTCACTTCCTCTGCGAGATAGATATGAATCCTCTCGTTTGAAAAGCCGACGGTCGTCGCAGTTGTCACGAGCTTTTCAAGATGACCCGCATCATACCCCGTCTCTTCGGAGAGCTCACGCCTTGCGCAATCCATCGGATCTTCATCCGGTGCATCGAGTTTTCCCGCGGGTATCTCGAGCGTTACAGCTTCGATGGGGTAACGATACTGACGGACGAGAATGATGCTTCCATCCGGCAGAAAAGGCACGACAGCAGAGGCGCCCGGGTGCTTTATCCATTCGCGTGTTGCCGTTTTCCCATTGGGAAGTGTTACCGTGTCGCATATAACGTGCAAAAGGCTGCCGTCATATACGCTTTTTCCGCTGCGCTTCGTCTCAACTAAATCCTTTTCGTTTTCCTCACTTTTCACTAAAAACGCCTCCTTTTCCGTCTATCGCCGTTGCAGATATTTTCTATACGATTTTTTGGCACAGCATTTGTTTCTTGATTCTTGCGCGCTTTACCATCTCCTGCGCGTTATCAAGCGACGCCGCTGTGATCTCTGTCCCAGATGCCATGCGGGCAATCTCTCGGATGCGCTCACGTTCCACAAGCGTATGAACACATGTCACAGTACTGTCGCCTTCTGTCTTCTTTGCGATATAAAGATGTTCGTCTGCCATGCTTGCAATCTGCGGTAAATGTGTGATACAGAGCACTTGCTTGTAATGTGCGATGCATGCAATACGCTCAGCTACCATCTGCGCCGTGCGTCCACCGATGCCCGTATCAATCTCATCAAATACCATACTCGCGGCAGCGCCATCATGTGCTGCCGAAACCGACTTGATAGCCAGCGCAATGCGAGAAAGCTCTCCGCCCGACGCCACCTTTTGCAGCAGCCTTTCTTCCTGACCAACATTTGCAGAAAAATAAATACGGACGACATCATGCCCTGTCTTTCCATAAGTTTCCGCAGCTTCGACAGCAATGCGAAGCTTTGCCTTTGGCATGCTGAGCGCATAGAGCTGTTCTTCAATAGCGCTTCCCAAGCACTTCGCCGCTTCTTCACGCGCCCTTGTCACTGCCGCCGCCCTTTCTTTCACGATTTGATAGCGCTTCGCAATCTCTCGCTTCATCGCATCCATAGAAGAATCATAGTTTTCCAGACGGTTGAGCTCTTCACGCAGCTTTTTCTGATAGGCAAGCACATTAGCAACCGTCACACCGTACTTCTTCCTGAGCTTATAAAGCGTATCCATTCGCGTTTGAAGTTTATTGAGCTTTTCCGGACTAAAACTTATCTGCTCGCCGTAATCACGAAGCTCGTAGGAGGCTTCCTGTAAAGAAATATAGGCATCACTGACTATCTTCCATGCATTTTCAAGCGAACTGTCGTAACGAAGCATATTTCCCAAATCTTTTTCAACGCGCGCGAGTGCCGGAAGGACACCGATGCCCTCGCGGTTTCCGTTGTCAAGAAGGTTGTAGGATTCTTCGATAAAATCCGAGATTTTTTCCGCATGACTGAGCCGTTCGATGTCTCTTTCCAGAGTTTTATCTTCATTCTCTTGCAGCTTAGCATCTGTGATTTCCTTGTCCTGCCAGCGCAGCATATCTATGCGGCTTTCTATATCGCGCGATGCTTTCTCACGCACTGCATACGCCTTACAGACCTCACGCCACGCGTCGTATTCCTTTCGGTATACGTCAAGATACGATTCGATTTTCTCATCAAAACTGCCCAGCAGTACAAGATGATTTTCTTCCCGTAAAAGTGCGAGATTCTCGTTCTGCCCATGAATGTCGATGAGGAACGACGCCAGTGCCTTTAAAGCAGCAAGTGTCATATGACTGCCGTTGATCCATATCTGTCCTTTGCCATTTGCCTTCAACTGACGGCGTATGACAAGCCTGCCCTCATCAAGTTCCAGTGCCTGCTCTTCCAAAAACACCTGCAAATCCTTGGGAATATGTTCAAAAACAAAGACAGCTTCAACACGAAGTACGTCACATCCCGTCCGAATAAAATCCACCGTGATACGATGGCCAAGAACCGCACCCAAGGCATCGATCAGTATAGATTTTCCTGCACCCGTTTCGCCGGTCAGAATATTTAGCCCACGACCGAAGTTGACCTCAACGTGCTCCAAAAGTGCGAAGTTCCAGACCGATAATGACTGCAGCACAGACTTTCCCCCTCTTTTTCCCGCAAATTGTGCGGCAAATGCAGCGCTGTCTCCCTTACTCCAAAAACTTATTCAACCGCTTCATAATGGCAGCTGCAGCAGATTTTGGTTTGACGATGGCAATAATATTATCGTCGCCCGCAACCGTTCCGATGATTTCTGGCCAGTCACAGGAATCCAGTGCCGACGCGACGGTGCCTGCTCCCCCTGGCAGTGTCTTTATAACAAGGATATTCTCGCTATAATCACAGCCAAGAATCGTATCGCGGAAGACACGCGCCATGCTTTCCTTGGTGAAAATATAGCTGCTGCGCCCTTCAAACGGCATGGCATAGCGATAGTGTCCGCTCCCCGTCGGCACCTTAATGAGCATGAGCTCCTTGATATCACGCGAAATCGTCGCCTGCGTCACGCGAATGTTCCGTCCCTCCAACGCGTCAAGAAGCTCGTCCTGTGTCTCTATAATTTCGTGAGAAATAATGTCCTTGATGATGTCAAGCCTTTTATTACGCATATGCTCCGTCTCTTTCTTTACGAGTTTTTAGGATCTATCCTTATTTTTCCAGAGCTTGCTCTTAATTGTTTCGTAGTAATCCTTATCGTCAAACTTTACAATGCCCGCTTGATGCTTTGACTTCTTGACAAGGACGGAATCGCCCGGCAAAAGCCTGACGCTGTACTGCCCGTCAAACGTCACGATGATGTCGTGCTGTAGAGAATCAATCACGATATGCACCCTGTCATTCTCACCGATAACAATCGGCCGCATGAAGAAGGAATGCGCACAGATTGGCGTCACGAGAAGCGCCTGAATGTTCGGATTCATCAGGGGGCCTCCCGCAGACATCGAATACGCCGTCGATCCCGTTGGCGTTGAGACAATGACACCGTCCGAACGAAAGTCTGCAAGCTTCGTATCGTTGATGGAGAGCCCCAGACTCACCATGCGGGCAACGCCGTCTTTCGTGACCACGACGTCGTTGATCGCATGACCGATAAGTTTCTTTTCCTCACCGGAAAGCACATAGGCAGAAAGCAGCAGACGCTTTTCGATGCGATAGTCTCCTGAGAGAATCTTCGCTAACTTTATCTCAAGTTCATCCGTCTCAATATCTGCAAGGAAGCCAAGCGTACCGATGTTGATGCCACAGACAGGGACGCCTTTTGTATCGTAACGGCGGCAAACACCGAGCAGTGTACCGTCACCACCGATGCTCAGTGCGAGATCCGTCGGCTCCTCGTCGATGCGAAAAATACCGTAATCATCCAAATTGTAAAAACGGGCGATATCCATGGGAAGCATGATCTTGACCGGCTTATCTTCAAAAAAACACATGATGCGCTTGATCAGTGCCAACGCTTCGGTTTTCTCTGCGTTCGGCAAAACCGCAATCCTTAGCACTCTAACACCTTCCATGCTTCCACGTTATCCATCGCCCACTTTCTATCAATCTTTGTTATTTATCCAGCGCATCATGTGCCGCATTGACGACGGCTGCCATCGTCTCATCGTCTACGAGAGAGCCCCCCACTGCTTTGCTCAAGTAGCAAAGATATTCGATATTTCCTTCCGGTCCTTTGACAGGGGAATATGTCAATGCCTTCACAAGAAAGCCTGTCTCTTTTGCAAAGACAAGGACTTTCTTGATAACCAACAGATGCACCGCAGGGTCACGGACGACTCCCTTTTTCCCAACAAGGCTGCGCCCTGCTTCGAACTGCGGTTTAATAAGTGCCGCAATCTCGCCGCCCTCCCTTAATAGGGCATAGGCGATGGGCAGAACTTTTTCTAACGAGATAAAGGCGACATCGATCGAGGCAAAGTCCAGCGGCTCGCCAATATCCGCAAGCGTTACATGGCGAATGTTCGTGCGCTCCATATTCACAACGCGCTCGTCATTTCGAAGTTTCCATGCAAGCTGACCGTAACCGACATCAATAGCAAAGACGCGTGAAGCTCCATTTTGCAGCATACAGTCTGTAAAACCGCCGGTTGATGCACCAATGTCCGCCGCACGTTTTCCCATCATCTCGAGTTCAAAGGCCTTCATCGCTTTTTCGAGTTTCAGTCCACCACGACTGACATAAGGAATATCTGAACCAAGAAGACGGATATTTGCTTCCGCTTTCACCATCGTCCCCGCCTTGTCGATCTTCTGCTCATCAACGAGGACTTCACCCGCCATAATCATGCGCTTGGCACGCTCGCGGCTACCAGCAAGCCCCCGACTGACGAGAAGTGCATCAAGTCTTTCCTTGCTCATTTTATCCTACCTTTGAACACATACGGTATCACCGCCGAACTGTCTAAGATTGATTCGGCAGCTGCTCATTCAAAAATTTCTCGATCTTTTTCGCCACAGACGCTGGGTCCATGCCGAGCGCTGTAAGCTCTTCTGCACGCGTTCCCTGTTCTATAAAAGCATCCGGCAAGCCAATGCGCAAGAGCTTTGCCAAAGTTCCGACATCTGCCAATGTCTCTGCAACAGCAGAACCGAAACCACCGGCAAGAACATTTTCTTCCAGCGTCACGATGTATCCCGTCTTTTTCGCTGCTTGCAAGATACATACAGTGTCGATGGGTTTTAAGAAACGCATATTGACGACCTCTGCCGAAATCCCCGATGCTTCCAAAATATCCGCCGCTTTTCTTGCTGTTTCAACCATCGTACCGAGTGCAAGAAGAGAGACATCCCTACCCCCGCGAAGGATCTCCGCTTTCCCAATGGAAATTTCTTTATATATATGCGTAAGCGGCACACCAAGACCCGCGCTGCGCGGGTAACGGATTGCAGTCGGCACATCCATCTTGACAGCTGCTGCAAGCATATGGCGAAGCTCCTCCTCATCCTTTGGGACAAAGACTGTCATATTCGGCATCATGCGAAGGTAGGAGAGGTCAAAAACGCCATGATGTGTCGGCCCATCCTCCCCAACTAACCCAGCTCGATCAAGCGCAATGGTCACGGAAAGGTTCTGCAGACAGACATCATGAATCATTTGGTCAAATGCCCGCTGTGCAAAGGTCGAGTAAAGTGCAATGACGGGATGAAGCCCATCTGCCGCCATTCCCGCGGCAAATGTCATCGCATGCTCTTCGGCAATGCCCGTATCGAAAAAACGACTTGGATATACCTTACCAAATGCCTTAAGTCCTGTTCCCGACGGCATGGCAGCCGTAATCGCTACGATCTTTTCATTTACTTTTGCAAGATCGATCAACGTTTTGCTGAAGACCGAAGTATAAGATGGTGCCGCTTTTTCTTTTCTCACACATTCGCCCGTTGCACGGTCGAACTTTCCGATGCCGTGATAGTTTTCCGGTGACTCCTCTGCTGGCGTGTACCCCTTCCCCTTCTTCGTCAAAACATGAATGAGAAGTGGTCCTTCCATCTCTTTTGCACGCAGAAAGACCTCAGTCATCAAATGGACGTTATGTCCGTCAATCGGACCGATATAGCGAAAGCCTATATCTTCAAAGAAATTGCCTTCGACCAGTGCGGCACGCACACCATCCTTAATATGGCTCGCTGTCTTATAGACGGTCTCACCGATATGCGGAATGCTCTTTAAAAGACTTGAAATATCACTCTTCGCCCGCTGATACTCGGGCGCAATGCGAAAGCGCGCAAGGTATTCGTTCATCGCACCGACATTCTTGTCAATGGACATGTGGTTGTCGTTGATAATAACGATGAGCCGCTTGCCGAGATCACCCGCATGATTAAGCCCTTCATATGCCTCGCCGCCCGTAAGCGCGCCGTCGCCGATGACGGCAATGACATGACTCTTGCCGCCCTGAAGATCACGAGAAACAGCATAGCCAAGTGCCGCTGAAATCGAGGTGCTCGCATGACCGACGCCAAAGGCATCATAAGGTGATTCCATCCGATTGGGAAAACCCGTAATGCCGCCTTTCGTGCGCAGGGTAGAAAATGCATCCCGCCTTCCCGTCAGGATCTTATGTGCATATGCCTGATGTCCAACATCCCAAATTAATTTATCGTCTGGGAATGAAAAGACACTGTATAAAGCAAGTGTCAGCTCAACGACACCGAGACTCGGCGCAAGATGACCGCCGTTTTTCGCGACGGTCTCGATGATGAACTCTCGAATCTCTGCTGCCAAATGTTCAATCTCTGCACTCGAAAGTTTTTTGATATCCTCAGGGGCATTGATGCGCCCTAAAATATCGTCACTTTGGCCGCGCTCTGCCTTCATAATCTCACTCCGTCAACTGCTGTTCAACTTCTTCTATGGCTAAGAAAGCGAACGAGATCTTGCAAAAAACTTGCCTTTTCGCCAAAGATTTCAACGGCAGAAAGTGCCGATTCAATAGCTTCATCTGCAAGCTCCTGTGCCCTTGCCAGAGAAGTCAACGTCACATATGTCGACTTCTCATTTCGCCTATCGCTGCCGACCGGCTTGCCGATCTCCGCTTCGCTGCCCGTTACGTCTAGGATGTCATCTGTAATCTGAAAAGCAAGACCGAAGGCTTCTGCGTACTGCGTCAACGCAGCAAGCTCTTTTTCGCTTGCGCCCGCAAGAATTGCCCCTGTGCGAAGAGCCGCGCGAAAGAGCGCACCGGTCTTTCCCATATGCATCCTGCGAAGACATGTCAAGTCTATACGCCTGCCCTCAGACTCAAGATCTATAGCCTGACCGCCGACCATGCCCGATGTACCTGCCGCAACGCTGACCTCGCGAATGACAGAAAGAATCGTCTCTGGTCTGACATTTTTCTCTCTCGTCAAGACCTCAAATGCCATCGTAAGAAGTCCATCCCCTGCAAGCGTCGCCATGCCCGCGCCAAACTTCACATGGTTTGTCGGCTTTCCACGTCGAAGGTTGTCGTCATCCATTGCCGGAAGGTCATCATGAATGAGAGAGTATGTATGTATCATTTCAAGCGCACATGCTGATGTAATAAATGCCCGTCCATCTTTGCCGCAGGCATCTGCTGCTGCCATTAAAAGAATTGGACGAAGGCGCTTCCCCCCCGCCATAAGGCTGTATTCCATGGATTTCGTCAGTGTCGCATCGAGTTCTCTGCCTTCATGAAGTTCTTTTTTCAGCGCCTCTTCTATCAATTCACGGCGCTCGCTCCATACTTCTTCAAAATTTGTCGACATCACGCATCCTCCTCAAGCGAACAAGGACATTTCATCCTCACCCACCTTGTCTCCGATCAGAGAAACTATCGCCTTTTCTGCTTCTGCCAAGAAAAAGAAAAGGCCAGACTAGCGTCCGGCACATTTTATATTTTCTAGGAGTACGCAGCGCTAGCCGCACCACGCGCATCCTATTCTTCGTGTTTTTTTACAACAGCACCGAGAACTCCGTTGACATAGCGCCCTGAATCGTCCGAACCAAACTTCTTTGCAAGTTCGACGGCCTCATTGATAGCAATACCTGGGCTAAGCGTTGCTTCGGCATAAAAAATCTCATAGAGCGCCAAACGAACGAGGTTGCGGTCAATCGTTGCCATGCGTGCGACCTTCCAGTTCTTCGCAGCCCCAGCGATATCCGCATCAATCGAGACAAGATTTTCCCGCGTACCATGGACGACTTCTGTCACATAGGCACGATCTTTCTTTCCTAACAGTTCCGCTTCACCGAGTGCCATATCAACGGCAAGGGTCTCGTACTTCTCCTGTTCTGCGATGTTTTCTTCGCCATTCAAGTCCAATTGGAAAAGTGCCTGAAGCGCTGCTTCTCTTGCCTGTCTCCGACTCATTCCTACCTGCCTTTATCCTATGAATATCTCCGAAACACTACGTTCAACATCCATCACAACTTGCCGAAATGACGGGAAAGAAAGCCCATGATGCTGTCCATAATGCCCTCGTCTTGATCCGACTTACTTCCAATGGAATATCCGATCAGTGCACAAATGAAAAGGAAAGCAATCTTCCAAAAACCAAAAATGAGGATAGCTGCACCGCAAAGAATACCGAAGAGACAGCCTATTGTCTTTTTGGACAGCCCTCTAAAGAAAGACGAAACCTGCTTACATACATCATCCAATTTTAACATTTTCGCCCTACCTCAAACAACGCGCTGTCTGCTGCTTGGTCTCTTATTCGAGATCCCAGCCACCGTAATATGAATCGGTACGTCCGTAAGTCCCAAGGTATCGTTAAGCCTTTTTTCAAGACGCTTGGAAAGCTCGCCTGAAAGTGTGGGTACGTTCGTCTTTGTGCTGACGATCAGTTTGAGCTCAATCCCCAGAACTGAAGCATCCTTTCGATTCATGCGGATTCTCGCCTTTGCATCGATAACGCCACACATCTCGCATGCCAGAACTTCTGCCATATGTCTTACAGCATCGACAGAGACGTGGACGCCGCCCATCTCGTTTGATGTAAGAAGGAGCTCACCACGCACGCGATCTTCCGTATCTGCGCGTGAAAAGACTGCACCGAATAGGTTGAACGCGATAAAGATACATAGGATTGCAGCGATGAGTGTCTCAATCTGTCCGGCTGCAAAGAGGAGCTCATTCACCCAGATTCCCGGAGGAATAAGCCCCAAGAAGATACCGATTTCCGATAGGGAAAGTGCAAGAACACCCACCGCGAGAAAGAAAATGAAGAAACGACTAAAAAAAGACATCGTCTACCTCTACATTCAGTGTACGCGAGCTTCTTCCGGTTCTTTTTCTTCCTGCGGGAAGCTGACACCCTGGACGTGAATATTCACCTCGACGACGCCCAGACCTGTCATCGTCTCGATCGCATGCTTGACATTCTCCTGCACAGCAAGTGCAATATCTGGAATGCGAGCACCATACTGCACAATGATGAAAAGATCAACAGCCGCTTCCTTCTCGCCGACTTCGACCTTGACACCCTTGGAGAAATTCTTGCGGCCGAGCATCTCCACAATGCCGCCTGCAATGCCGCCGCTCATACCTGCAACACCGTCAACTTCCGTTGCAGCAAGACCTGCGATGACACCGACAACATCGTCTGCGATGCGAATCGCGCCGAGCGAAGAACCATTTTTTACGATTTCGTTTTCATTAGCCATGATAAACCTCCTGTACACTAGTACTAAACAGTGCTAAATATGATCCATACTATATATCTATCTGCCGAAAAACAGATGGATAGCGAAAGGCAGCTACCAAGCCGAGACCCGCTAGCTGCAAAATTCTCCATCTCACGCGCGTTCGATATAATTCCCCGTACGCGTATCGATGCGGAGCGTATCGCCTTCATTGACAAAAAGCGGCACGCGCACTTCATAGCCCGTCTCGACCTTTGCCATCTTCGTCGCACCCGTAGCTGTATTGCCCTTAACGCTTGGCTCACACTCGATAACCTTGAGGTTAACAGAATTCGGAAGCTGAATGCCGATGATGCGTCCCTTGAACGTTTGCAGTGAAACCTCCATGTTCTCCATGAGATAGTTCAGTGCATCACCGAGTTGATCTTTATTGAGTTCCGTCTGCTCATAGGTTTCAGTGTCCATAAACGTATACATGCCATCTGACTCATAAAGATACTGCATGTTGCTCGTCTCAAGATGCGCTGCCGGCATCTTTTCATTCGGATTAAACGTGCGCTCGACAACAGCACCCGTCTCCACATTCTTGATCTTCGTGCGCACAAACGCTGCACCCTTGCCCGGCTTAACATGCTGGAAATCAACAATCTGCCAAACACCGCCATCAATCTCAATCGTGAGTCCCGTGCGGAAATCCGTGCTGTTAATCATTCACTTACGCCCTCCAAGTGTATCTAATCATTCAACATCATTATTATAATCGACAGAAAGACAAGCGTCAAGCCCGCAGAAATTGCAATCGCCTGTATCTTCCTTCTTTTTATAAAGCGATTGTCAGGCCTCGGCAAGAAACGCTCTGTATCCCTTGTTCGCTTCATAAATGTCAATTTTGCTTGTGACTTCCCATGGTGCATGCATGCTGAGGACGGCAACACCGCTGTCAATCACCTGCATGCCGTAAAGGCTCATGATGTAAGCGATCGTCCCGCCGCCGCCAAGGTCAACGCGGCCGAGTTCTGCCAGCTGGAAGTGCACCGCATGCTTATCCATGATATGACGGAGTTCCCCAAGATATTCTGCATTCGCATCGTTTGAGCCCGACTTTCCACCGTGCCCTGTAAATTTATTAAAGACCATACCACGCCCACAATACGCGGTGTTCTTCTTGTCAAATGCACTCTGATAAAGGACATCAAACGCACTTGAAACATCACTTGAAAGCATTTTCGAGCGCGCAAGCATATGGCGAAGCGCAAGCTCACTGTACTGCTCAGCTGCACTGAGGAGCTCTGCACAGGTATTCTCAAAGAAACGAGACCGCATGCCTGTCGCACCGACGCTGCCAATTTCTTCCTTATCGACGAGGAGACAGCAAGCCGTGCGCTTCACTGCCTTTGTGTCGAGCATGGCTCGAAGTGACGTATAAGCACAGACACGGTCATCTTGTCCGTAGCCGATAACCATGCTGCGGTCAAAGCCAAGCTCGCGCGCTCTCCCTGCTGGTACGAGAATGATTTCTGCCGAAAGGAAATCGTCCTCTTCTATATCGTACGTATCCTTGAGAAGCTTTAAGATACCAGCCTTGACCGATTCTTTCTCGCCATCCTTCAACGGATAACTGCCAATAAGAATATCAAGATTCTCCCCTTCAACAGCTTTCGATGCCTTCTTTTCCATTTGCTCCTGTGCGAGATGAATGAGGAGATCGGTCACGCAGAAAACAGGATCCGTTTTCTTTTCGCCAATGGAGATGTCAACGACCGTACCATCTTTCTTCACAACAACACCGTGCATAGCAAGCGGCAGCGTCACCCACTGATATTTCTTGATGCCGCCGTAATAATGCGTATCCAGATAAGAGAGACCGCCTTCTTCATAAAGCGGATTCTGCTTTAAATGAAGACTTGGACTGTCGATATGAGCACCGAGAATGTTGATGCCTTCCTGCAATGGTTCCGTACCGATGTTGAAAAGGACAACGGCCTTTTTCATATTCACGGCATAGACCTTATCACCAGCTTTGAGTTTCTCACCGACTTTCAAAACGTCAGAAAGGTTCCGATACCCTGCTGCTTCTGCTTCACGCACGACCTCTGCCGCACACTCGCGCTCCGTCTTACAGTTTGAGATAAAATCTATATACCCTGCTGCGAGTGCTTCCAGCTTCTCTTTATCGTCTTTTGAATATGAAGTCCAAACCGATGCCTTTTCTGCTTTTTTCTCCACCATGCCAAATCCTTTCAAAAAAGACTCAAATCAACGTGCCGCGACACTTATTTATTTTATACTATCTTTTTATAAAAATTGCAATAGCTCCCTTGCGGGAATCGCTCGCTTGGCTTTTCCCTTCGAAAAAGCAGCCCCGCCAAACTATTTGCAAAGAATTTTCAAAAAGGATTTTTTCACACTATAATCGGAGGCAATTCTATGCTATAATGAAAAAAGAGATTCATGAGGATGAAGTCACTTTCTCCTTGTGACGGACGGATGCATGCATCCGCCACGATAGTAACTTCTATAAGAATTAGGAGGTAACAGCTATGCCACTAATCGGTACCAAAGAAATGTTCAAGAAAGCGTATGAAAATGGCTATGCCATCGGTGCTTTCAACGTCAACAACATGGAAATTGTTCAAGGCATTACAGAAGCTGCAGCAGCACTCAAATCTCCCGTTATCCTACAGGCATCTGCCGGTGCCCGTAAATACGCCAAGGGACCGTATCTCCGCCATCTCGTCCTCGCAGCTCTCGAAGTGAATGACATTCCTGTCGCCCTGCATCTTGACCACGGTCCGGATTTTGAGACCTGCAAGGCTTGCATCGACGATGGATTCACATCGGTCATGTACGACGGCTCGAAGTATGACTTTAAAGAGAACATCAAGCGTACGCAGGAAGTTGTCGCTTATGCACACGAACACGGCGTTGTCGTTGAAGCAGAGCTCGGCAAACTCGCCGGCATCGAAGATGATGTTAAGGTTGCCGACCACGAAGCCGCTTACACGCAGCCGGAAGAAGTCGAAGAATTCGTCCATGAAACGGGTGTCGACTCACTCGCCATCGCCATCGGCACGAGTCACGGTGCGTTCAAGTTCAAGCCAGAGCAGTGCACGCGCAATGCAGACGGCGTTCTCGTTCCACCTGAGCTTCGCTTCGATATTCTCGCTGAGATTGAAAAGAAGATTCCGGAATTCCCCATCGTCCTTCATGGTGCATCCTCTGTCATTCCGAAATATGTCAAGATCATCAATGACAACAACGGCAAGCTTGACGATGCGGTCGGTATCCCAGAAGATCAGCTCCGCCGCGCAGCGAAGTCCGCTGTCTGCAAGATCAACATCGACTCTGACCTTCGCCTTGCTATGACAGCAGGTATCCGCGAGCACTTTGTTGCACATCCGGAACACTTTGACCCGCGCCAGTATGTTGCAGACGGTCGCTCGTACATCAAAGAGCTCGTCGAACACAAAATCAAAGAAGTTCTCGGCTCTGACGGCCGTGCAGATGAAGTCATGGCACTTGTCAATAAAAAGTAAAGTTCAAAAGAATTCTTAACAGACTGGAATATTCCGGGTGTTCATAAAAAATGAATGCCCGGAATATTTATATGGAATAAAAAACTTCCGAGCAAACTCGGAAGTCCATTTTTATTTTGGTGCGACAGGAGGGATTCGAACCCCCGACCCACGGCTTAGAAGGCCGTTGCTCTATCCAACTGAGCTACTATCGCAGAGACGATTGTCTGATAAATGAAAACAAAATGGTCGGGATGACAGGATTTGAACCTGCGACATCCTGCTCCCAAAGCAGGCGCGCTACCAAACTGCGCTACATCCCGAAAACCACGCTGTTAGTATAGTCGGAAATACGCATCTTGTCAATGCCTATTAAGCAGTTTGTGGAAAAAGCTGTTTAAGACTTGGCAATTCTCTTTAAGACTTCCTCAATCAAGCAGACTTCCGGTGTAACGGTGGAAAGAAGCAAGTGTTCCTTTGGGCTATGGATGTCGCGCGTTGTAACACCGATGGAAACCATGTCTATTTTCGGATTCTTCTTCATGTGCCAGCCGCACTCAAGCCCTGCATGGATGGAAGAGACCTCCATCGGCTTCTTGTTCTGTGCTTCAAAGACATCGCACATGATTTTTGCAAGCTTACTTTCCTTATTCTCTTTCCAGCCTGGAGACTGCGTGCCGATCTCTGCCGTAAAGCCGGTGAGTGCGCCGATGGTTTCGGCGAAGATGCAAAACTCGTCAACCTTTTCATCGATCGATGAACGTGGAAAGTATTCGACAGTAATAGAATTCTCTTCCATCCTTACAACGCCGAGATTTGCGCTTGTCTCGATGCCCTTTGTAACTTTAGACATCGCATATGTTCCCGTATGAAGCACGGTAAGCAAATGAAGAAGCTGGCAGGCATCGGAGGTAGTGAGTGCTGCAGCATCTGTCGCCGTCTCCGTCAGGCTAAACTCAATGCTGGGGTCAGCATTTCCATATATTGCAAGAAAGCGGCGTTTCTGATCTTCAAGAATACGCTTGATGCTGCTTTCGTCCATATCTGTCGCAAAAATGCTCTTCGCATGAGACGGAATCGCATTTCGTGCCGTACCGCCCTCAAACTGTACGAGTTCGATCGTTCCTTCCTTCTGAAGTGCCAAGAGCGTCATGGCAAGCGTGCGAATAGCATTGCCGCGCCCGTCGCCAATGCGTTCGCCAGAGTGTCCGCCGCGAAGTCCTTTGACCTCAAGCGCATAACATCTCTTTCCTTGGACAGTTTTTTTAGAAATTTCACGACGAAAAGTAAGGTCGACACTTCCTGCACTTCCGACAGTTAGCTCATCAACGTTCTCGCTGTCACAGTTGATAAGGTAGTCTACACCGGCAAGATACTTGTCAGCAAGGTGTATAGCGCCTGTCATGCCGCGCTCTTCATCGACGGTAAAGATCAAGCGGATGGGGCCGTGTTCTTTTGCCGTACGCGCAATGTAGATCGCCACTGCGACCCCGATGCCATCGTCAGCGCCTAGACTGGTGCCACAGGCTTCGAGAAATTCCGACGTACGTTTCAGATAAATTGCATCCTTCAGCGGGTCATACGACCTTCCGACCTCAGCAACACAAACCATGTCCATATGACCTTGCAGGACGGTGAGCGGTGCTTTTTCAAAACCTTTACTTGCAGGGACATCGGCGATGATGTTGCAGACTTCATCCTGTGTCACGGAAAAACCTAGATCCGTCAGGTACTTTTTTAAAAAATCACTGACCGCGCGCTCATGTCCTGAGGGACGTGGTATTGCTGCGAGTTTCTCAAATTCTAAGAGAACACCTTCTAAAATCTCATCTTTTTCTTCTGCCATCATATTTCTGCTACTAAAAACATAGATCAAAGTGTTTATGTCTTAGAAACTTCCTTGTTCATCGTACTCGCTCTCGCCGCCAAAAGACAGGCTACTGGCGTTTGTACAGCACTCCAAAGGCGTAAATTCCCGACTAGCCATCGGTACATATAGCGGAACTTCTGTTGTTAAGCTATCCGATATTCTTCAGCATCTCTCAAATTTAGTGAAGCATTGATATCTCTATCCTCAGTATAGCCACATGCGGGGCAAA